>ERZ773193.18-NODE-18-length-230559-cov-10.477232_pt1 | contig 230559 bp, 184 predicted proteins | sample MGYA00511110_ERZ773193 | MGnify/ENA primary metagenome ERZ773193 (study PRJEB29015, sample SAMEA2737784) | human gut metagenome | biome: human gut; feature: human-associated habitat; material: faeces | place: China | collected 2012 ... | reverse complement strand
TTGCTATGTTTATTTCATGGATTGTAAGTATTGTTTATATAAGAAAGAAGTTTCCGGAGATACAGTTTACATATTTGCCTAGGAGATTTTCTGGAACAATGATGAAAGATATTCTGGCTATTGGCTTGCCTGTTGGACTTAACAATTCTCTTTATTCATTAGGACATGTTGCATTACAGACATTTAATAACTCACAGGGTGCTGTATTTATGGCAGGAGGTGCAGTAGCAGGAAGAATTACAGGATGCGCTAACATAGCAATTACAGGATTATCTTCAGCGGCCACTACATTTTCAGGACAGAATTATGGTGCTAAGAAATATTCAAGAATTAAAGAGGGACACTGGAGAATTCCATTGTGTTCAGGTCTGATTACATTAAGTTTTGGATTGCTTTTTATAATGATACATAAACCTATAATCCGTTTCTTCTCGTCAGATGAAATGGTATTGATGTATGCGAGCAGGCATATCGTTGTTATGCTGCTTTCACAGTGGTTTTATGCTATCTTTAACTGTATAATATCTATTGTAAACGGAACTGGAAAGGTGCGTTATACTACAATTGTCAACATTCTTATGCTTTGGGCAGTCAGAATTCCAAGTGCCTATATTATTAGCAGATACTTTGATGGAACATGGGTAATGTTGTGCTTCCCAATTTCTTTCAGCTTTGGAATGTTTGCAATGATAGGTTATTATCTGTTCTCACCAGCATGGAAGGAAGTTATGAGAATGGCGGGAAAGAAACAAAATGAAGGTGAGAAGAATCTGGCGTAAGTAACATTGCAGGCTTGCGAAAAGAGTGCAATAGGATTGATAAAAAATTAAAGACCAGCAAATCATCAACATACAACTATATATAATAACTTTGATATAAAGAAGCAGAGCAAGTGCTAAGGCAACAAAAACCTTTCAGTACTTGCTCTTATTTTATCACTAATGCTTACATAAAAATCATTAAGTAAAAATCATTACACAAAATAGAGTAAAGATTTTGTGAGTTGAATAAGAAAAAATGATTGACATAACAGAATAATCTGTCTATAATCGTTCTAAAAAGAACGATAGTAAAGGAGGTAAGGATGTATTTCTGGGACAAGCATAAAACAATTACAAGCTATTATGAATTACTTTCAGGAGAAGTGTGCGACAGGTATGAATTAACGCAGATGGAATATGATATACTTATGTTTCTTCATAATAATCCACAGCATAATACAGCAGCAGACATAGTAAAGATTAGAAAATCAACAAAATCCCACGTTTCAACATCACTAAAGAATCTTGAAAATAAAGGCCTTGTTGAACGAATACAAAGTAAGGATAATAAAAAGTATATTGAGATTGTTTTATTAGATAAGGCAGAGATAATTGTAAAAGCAGGAATAAACGCACAGAAACAGTTTGCTAAGGATGTTTTAAGTGGTTTAACAGAAGAAGAAAAGCATATGTGCATAGATGTGTTTGATAAGATCTGCAATAATGCAGAAAAATATATAAAAGAGTATAAGGAACAGAACTAGTAATGAAGCAGAACAATTATAAACCACAGCTTCCAGATGTTATGGAAGCAATATTTGATGCAGCATATCTTATATTTGATCTTGTTGCTGCAATATTATTTTTTATATATTCAAATGGGGATATGTTATTTATTCTTTATGGAATATTAACATTAACACTTTGTGGAGGAGATGCATTTCATCTTGTGCCAAGAATTATCAGAGCAGTAGGTGGAAGTAGTGATAAGATAAAGAAACAGCTAGGAATTGGATTACAGATATCATCTATTACAATGACAGTATTTTATATTATTTTGATGTATATCTGGAAATTTACATTTCCAGGGTTTACAATACCAGTAATAATTGAGGTTATAATATGGATATCAGCAATTGTTAGAATTGTAATATGTTTGTTCCCACAGAATAATTGGTGCACAGATGAGGGAAATATGAAATTATCCGTTATTAGAAATTCAGTCTTTGCAGTTACCGGTATAGGCGTAATTATTCTGTATTTGATTTCAGGAAATGCTTATGGATATCATCTGACAAGGATGGTAGCAGCAATTATTATTTCATTTGGATGCTATATACCAGTAACATTATTCAGTAAAACTAAACCAAAGGTTGGACTTTTAATGATTCCGAAAACTTGTGCATATATGTGGATTATAGCTATGGGACTTCAGCTTTTGTTTTAGAATTATGTGGAGCAGCTCTGAGGCATCACTAAGCGGTAGAATTTATGTTCATTGTTCATATTATTACAATTATAAATATAATAAAATATTATCATATGGAGGCATAACATTATGATGGAAATTAAAAAGTTTGTAGAACTTATGACTGGAGAATTTGATAACAAAGAACAGTTTATGGAAATGAAGGAAGCTGGTAAAAGCTTTCCATACGCACAACATGTAAATACTGTCTGCAATGATAAAATAAAAAATATTCCAGAGGGCTTTAATGGAATATTTGTTGTAGAGGAAAGTTATTATGAAACAGATGGAAAACGTCATGCATCACCACATTTATTCCTAATTACAGATAGTAACGATGGAATTATACTTTCCTCTTATGAAATTCCTGCAGGAGAAGACAAGAATACATTTTCTTATAACTCAATGAAGAGTGTAGATTATAGTGAACTTAGAAAATCTGAGAAGTTTACACCAGCAATATATAAGGAAAATAATGGAAGCTGGGAGGGAGGAAGCGTAAGCCAGTTTACTCCGGTTATGACCTTTAGATTATGGGAGCGTTTTTCAGAAGCTTGTCTTGAGGTATCAGAAAGCATGGAAGTGAATGGAAAGAGAACCTTCGGATACGATGTTCCAATTATTTATAAGAGAGTATAGAACAATTGGACTGCCAGCCAGTATAAACCGGCTGGCAATTAACTGGCGGTGGTGCCAGGTGGTGTAGAGTTACATAATAAGTACAATATTTTATATTAAGTGTACTACATATGAAACTAAAGCCCTGGTGATTTCTGTTTCATATGTAGTTATTCTGTAAGCTCCTTCATAAGTGAGTGTACAGTTGTAATTTCATTTATCCGGCCAACGTTGGCACCGCAGAAGATTAAGCCATTATCCACATCGCCCTTTACAGCATTTATAAGAGCTTTTGTAATACAATATGGAACCTTTGCAGGGTTACATTTTTCAAGACAATTGTAACATTTTGAAATTGGAATTCTTGAATTGTCCAGTTGTTTAATAAATGCATTGCGAAGCGCTCTTCCAGGCATTCCGACAGGACTTTGTATAATCTGAACGTCTTCTTGTCTGGCATTGATATAAGCCTGTTTATAAGCAGGTGAGGCATCACATTCTTTAGTAGCAACGAATCTGCTTGCTATCTGTACTCCATCAGCCCCAAGCTTAATTGCATGAATAATATCCTGTTTATCGAATATTCCACCTGCAACAATAACAGGTATTTTTTTTGAGTATTTATCTTCATATTCTTTTTTACATTCTATAATATTAGTTATTTCATTATCGAAATCAAGTGAAGCTGTATTGTTCAGCTGTTCATTAGAAAATCCGAGGTGTCCGCCAGCCTTTGGACCTTCTATTACGATAAAATCAGCGGTTCGGTCATACTTATGTGACCACATTTTTAATATAAGCTGCGTAGCTCTTTTTGATGATACGATAGGAGCTATCTTAGTCTGACAAGCTTTGTCTACAAGTGCTGGTAAATCAATCGGAAGACCGGCACCGCTGATAATTACATCGGCACCTGCGGCAACAGCTGCTTTTACATGTTCTTTATAATGTTTAAGTGCAACCATAATATTTACACCAACAAGTCCATTACCACCGGCAATTTCTTTAGCTTTGCGGATATGCTTCTTTATTGCTGCTAAATTGCAGCCGGCCTGATCATATTCAAATGCATCATCATCATAACCAATCTGGGCAGTTGAAATAATTCCGACGCCCCCTTCCTTTGCTACTGCACCTGCAAGACTGCTTAAGCTGACACCAACCCCCATGCCACCTTGTATAATAGGAAGTCTTGCTGTTTTATTACCAATATGTAATTCGGGAAGCTTATATTTATTTACACTAAGATCCATATTAAACCAATCCTCATTTCTATGTATATATTGTTGGAGTATACAAGAATTATTGAACCATAATCACAATGCTTTGATACTCAAACTATCGTAATAATAATATATTGTGGCAGAGATGTCAAGATTTTATTATCAACAATACCTTTTGACATAGTATTCAAAACTACGAAACAAGTTATTTTAAAATAAGTTTAAAATAAGTGTCATATAATTTTTCAACAATGCTGTTTGTGTGTTATTATGATGTATATGTTAAAAGCATAAAATTGTTTTTATCTGCATTTCACATGCAGAAGAAATTTTTTCATTGACACTAATATTATTACATTTTTCAGGCAAAGGAGATAGTTATGAGCAAAGCAGTTGTTTATTATTCATTATCAGGAAATACAAAAGAAGCAGCAATAGAAATAGCAAGAAAGCTTGGTGCTAAAATATTTGAAATAGAGCCGGTTAAGCCATTGCCTCAAAATACAGTAAGGCAGATGCTTGTTGGTGGAATGCAGTCAACATTTGGCAGGAAACCACAGATAAAAGGTGTTCCAGATAATATAGACTACTATGATGAAATTATTTTAGGCACACCTATATGGGCAGGAATGCCAGCCGCACCAGTAAATACGTTTATAAAAAAATATGGAATAGCTGATAAAATAGATGCTGTATTTACATTTAGTGGCGGCGGAGATAATGACAGGTGCATGGCGCAGTTGTCAAAGACACTTAAAAATATAAAAAAACAGGTTGCATTAGCAGACCGTAATAGCGAAATGGCAAAGAATAATCATGATAAGCTTGAGAAATTTATTATGGATATTAAGTAGAATATAGGGGAGTTAATGCATAAGATGAACATACAAAAAAGATGAAAAAGGATGTGAAATTAATGGGGAAACAAGGGAAAAATAATGCATTGATATTATATCAGGTGCTTATGAAATATTCGGATAAAGAACATCCCTTATCTATGTCAGATATTAAAGATTATATGGCAGAGGAGACTGCTGAATGTGGAAGAGATAGTATTGCAAGATATCTGAATCAGCTTGAAGAAGAAATGGGGATAGATATACATAGGGGCAAATGACAGGTATTATCTATATGGATATGATACATTTGAAAAAGATGGAGTACTTAAGGAACGTCACTACAGAGTAGATAATCTGGATAATATTGAAATAATGGAAACTGATAGACAAGGCAAAGAGTTATTCATGCACTTTAATGCAGATACATATGTTGCAAAAAGAATGGGGATGTATACTGACCAAGAAAGAAGAATTAAGGTCAGAATTCCTGAAAGTCTTGTAGGAACTTTTATAGACCAGTTTGGTAAATGTTTATAATTTTAAATTTTCGAAGAAAAAATTAAAAAAACCAATATATAAAGATATTGAAAGATGTACACCTAATAGATAATTTTTATATTGATATACATAATGATAAGTGATATATCTATAGTATAAGAAGATAATAAAGGAGGTGAAATTGATGATTCAGTTAGTATTAGAATTTCAGCTAGAAAAGCCAGAACTGCCAGTAGAATATGAAAGAACAATTGTGAGCTTTTTAAAGGCAGCAAGTAATAATTATTCACAGGAAATGTTTGAAAGATTATATGATAAAAGTAAGTCAATAATAAAAACATTTACATATAGTGTATATCTGCCAGGAGCTGTTTTTGACAAAGATGTGATAAAACTTAAAGAAACAAGATTTAAAATATTTTTTACTGATGCAGATATGGGACAGACCATAGAGTGGTTTAATTCAATTCTGTTATGTATGAAGCGAGAACAGAATATTATGCCGGTAAAGTTAATAATAAATTACAGCAGTGTTTACTTAGTAAAAGATAAGTCCAGAGTAAATGTTTATTGATTATCAATATTAGATGTATAAATTTTTGTATATTAAAATATTTTGCAATTTTATTCATAGAGGAGTATGGTAATTAATACATAAAAGCGTTGAAGCGAAAAGAGGTGATATTAATGAATATTAAGGTATATGAATTGAGAGTTAAATTATATACGCTTAAGGATATACCAGTTGACGATATGTTATCAATAGAATCAGATTACATAGATTCAGCACTGGCATTGAGTGATGAGTGGCTGACATACCACGAGAACACAGGGTATAAGATGTATACTTACAATGGTTTATATCCTCTTGAGCGTTCTGGTATATATAAGAAAGACAGCATATACACGATGACAATACGAACAGTTAAATATGAACTGGCATCTTATATGTCAAAAGCACTTGCTAATCATTATACAGAAGCATTAAAGGGTTTGACAATTGAAAACAGAATTATTCCAAAGCGATTTATTGAGGAAATATATACCCTGACACCGGCAATTCAGAAGAATGATACTGGATACTGGAAGGATAATTACTCAGTAGAGCAGTATGAGCAGAGACTTTTTATAAATGCTGTTAAAAAATACAATGCTTTTACTAATAGCAAGCTAGATGAAGATTTTGATTTATATACATCAATACAGTTCCTTAATAAGAAGCCGGTGAAGTTTAGGTATAAAGGCATTACACTTCTTGGTGATAAGTTTGACCTTAAGATAGCCGATAATAAAAAGGCTCAGGAATTAGCATATTTTCTGATTGGAACAGGAATTTGCGAAATGAATTCAAGAGGAGCTGGATATTGCAATTATAAATATATATAATTGCGTATCTTAAATATTTATATATTCTATAAAATAGTAAAATTAAAATATTGTACGATTTTCAATGATATAAAGATATGTTATGAAAATTTTTAAAATGCTATTGAGTTGCAGACATAAATGTTTTATGATTGTGCATTTTTAATATAGACTTATTTATAGTTATATATTTATATTATAAAATATTAAGATGATGGAGGTGGATATGCTTGTTAAAAGATTGCATTGAAATATTTGCCAGAGAACTTGAAAAAACCGAAAAACAGTTTGGAAATCGGGAGAAATTTATACTGGATAGTTATATTCCGGCAGATGGTGATTATATTGTTGTGCAGAGGGATGGAACGTTAAAGAGCAGGTCATTTAAGCTTGATAAGAAGACAAGAACATTAAACGGTATGATAAGCGGTAGTCAATTAGATGATGACATTAAGTTTTATGATTATCATAGCAGATTGGTGAGTATAGATAAGCCTCAGGATCCGAAAAAAACAATACATTCTAATAATTATTTGTCATTTTGGATAAAATGGAACAAGCTGGATAATATGGAATTGGTTATGCAGGCGATTGACAGATATTATGATGTATTAAAAAATCCCAAAGCAAAATATAAGAATATTCATGATGCGAAAATGTATGATTATATAGCTGAAAAAGTAGGCGATGTTAATCAGGAAAAGCTGGAATATTCAAGAAATTGGATAAAACAGAATATATTTAAACTTAAAGATATGGGTATAGAGTTAACAGGTAAGAATTATCTTAAGATATTTTTTGAAGATGATAAAGAGCTGTATGTCAGGGAAGAACAACGTTATCTTATAACTAAACTTTTTAACAAGAATGATTATAGTATAGAAATTGATGGACAGATACTAGGACCTCCGAATGATAATCTTACATTGAATCCGAAGAAGCCATATATGGAACATAAGACAAGAAAAATAATGGCACCATATTTACTAACTACACAAAATGCGTTAGTCCAAAGAATGTTTTTTGATTATCTTATGAATGAAGCTAACAAAGGTAATACGAATTTGTTTTTTGATAATTCAGTCTTTGATAGCAAGTATATAAAAAGTGCAATTACAGCTTTGAAAAATGGAGAATTTATTGATGGAGATTTTTCGGGTTTCTTTTTGCAGACTATTGTTGTATATACCAAAAAGGGGGATATATTAATAGAAATAGAACATCAGGATACTATAGTTGATTACAAGTATAATCTTTATAAGCCATTTATATATTCTAATGTTTTGGAGAATGATGTTACAGATGAACAATATAGGAAATATGGTAATAAGAAAGAATTACTTGCTGTAATTAATGAAGTGTTATTTTCTAAGTGGTTGTCTGGCAATTTCTTTTCAGATGAAGAACAAATTAAAAAAATAAATATAGATAGCATTTTAAAGAAAAATATATTTTTATCAAGAGATGCTATATTTGCGTGGCTTTATAAGGGGCAGAGTAAAGGTATAGAAAGTGTTCTGCACTTAGTAAGCATAAATATTATTAAGAGTACAATTACTAATGGTTACATTGGGAAAGCAGTTAAGCAGTTTAATTTGATGAAATCGTTAGATATGTATTTTGGAGGAAATGGTATGAAAGAAGAGAAAGACAGATATATTAATATAAGAAGAAATCTTAGAAGTAAGATTAATCAGGATGGAGATAGTCAGATAGAAAGCGAAAGCGAATATTATTATGCAGTCGGTCAGCTTGTTAGATATTACATTTCATTAAATAAATCAAAAGATAAAAATCATTCGTTAGCAAATCCATTTATTTATGTTGCAAATGATGGTGTATTAAAAAAGAGATTGGAACAATTATTTAGGAAATATAATTATGCAATTAAAATTAACTATAATAGATACAATAAGCTTTATACAATGATTATAGCTTATATGACAGAAGGAAAGGTAAATAGTGAAGATATAATAGCTGGATATTTAAGTGATAATCTTATATACGATTCAAAGAAGTCAGAGGAGGAAAATTAATATGGATAAGAGAGTATATGGAGTTATAGGAATTTCTTCAATTATGGCTAATTGGAACGCAGATTTTTCTGGGTATCCAAAGAGTACACAGAATGGAGATGTGTATGGAAGTGATAAAGCTTTAAAGTATCCTATGAAGAAAATGTGGAATGATGAAGGAAAGAAAGTGTTATATATTAAATCTATGACAATTTCTAAGAAAGATGGAACACTTGTGCCAAGAACATTAAGAGATAGATATGAGGAAATATTTAAAGGATTCGATTTAAAAGGGAAAAAGAAAGCCAAAGAGGTACTTATGAATCTTATGTCAGCGGTAGATGTTAAGAACTTTGGTGCAACATTTACAGTATCTGATAATAAATTTTCAATAACAGGTGCTGTTCAGTTTGGACAGGGGTTCAACAAATATTCTGATATTAATCCTGAAGTTCAACAAATATTATCACCATTTAGTACTGAAGCAGGTAAAGATAGTAAGAAAAATTCGGAAGAAAGTAAAGATAGCGAGAAAAATGAAGAGGCAAAGAATTCAACATTAGGAACAAAAATTACAAGTGATGAAGCACATTACTTCTATCCATTTGTAATTAATCCACTTGCATATAAAGAACTGGTAAATCTTGGAGTTACAGACGGATATACAGAGGAGGATTATGAGAACTTCAAAAGAACTGCTTTAGTAAGTGCAACAGCTTATGCAACTAATGCTAAAGAAGGCTGCGAGAATGAATTTGCAATATTTGTAGAAACAGAGATAGATACATATCTTCCTAACTTATCTGAGTACATAAGCTTTGAAAAAGGTGATAAGCTTAATACAATAGATATAAGTGGAGTTGCTGAAATACTTAATAATATCGGAGATAGAGTAAAGAATGTTGAAGTTTACTTTAATCCACATACAACTAAGCTTGTATCTGGAATTGAAGGGGAGAAGCTTTATAATATTATTACACAAAAAGAGGCGTAATTTATGGAAGCTGTTAAATTTACATTAAGTGGCAGAAATGCCTTTTTTAAGAAACCTGAAGTTAATGCCTATTATTATTTTACGTATAGTCATATACATAAGGTTGCTCTGTTAGGGATATTTGGTGCAATATTAGGGTATGGTGGATACGCGCAGAAAGAATGGAAAAAGGAAAAGAAGGGGCAGCCGATAGAAGTTGATTATCCTGAATTCTATGAAAAATTAAGACATATAAAAGTGTCAGTTGTTCCTAAAAATGAACGTGGATATATACCGAAGAAAGTCCAGATATTTAATAATTCAGTAGGTTATGCAAGTGCTGAACCGGGCGGTAATGGTAATCTTATTATAAAAGAACAATGGTTAGAAAATCCAGTGTGGGATATATATATATTGATTGATTGTGAAGAAGCCGAAAATCTGGCTGAATTTTTGCAACAGGGAAAGTGCGTTTATTATCCTTATCTTGGTAAAAATGATCATCCAGCAGATATTACAAATGTAGAAAAAGTTGTTATTGAGGAAACAACATTAAAAGAAACAGCTATATCTAGTATATTTTTAAAGGAAACAGGCAGTTTAATTATGCCTGATGATGAGGATGATATAGAAGTGTTTAAATATGCTGAAAAATTGCCAATTGCTCTGAATGGATACACTAACTTATATGAATATGCAGATTTCTGTTATACTAATATGTTAGTAAATATAAATAATGACAGGTTATATAAGCTTTATAAAACTGAAGATAAGGTTTTAGAGTTTTACTAATAATTGTATTAATGATGTCACGTCAGACAATAGGAATTTATTTTAATTTCATGTTGCCTGATGTGGCATTTTTAATTAATTATGTAAGTGAGAGAGGGGACACAATGACAGAAATGAGTAAAGAATGTGATGAGAAAATGCTGCTTAATATAAAAAGTTTAATGCTGCCGTTAGATAGTATTACAGAATTTGGTGACGAATGTTATGCACATCTATCAGAAGATGGAAATCAAAAAGAAACTTTAATAGAGCACACAGAGCGTTGTCAGAAGTATTGGTTTAATATTGCCGAAGCTAAACATATTGAAACAGTATTTATAAAGTTTGAGCAGTTGTATCTGAGTGATATTACCAATGAAGCCAGACATATATTTGAGTTAATGTCGGTTAATGTTGTAACTTTACACGATGCTGGAAAGGTAAATCCTTTATTTCAAAAGCTGAAAATGAAGAATAGCTGGAAAACAGAATATGCACCTGAAAGTATATCGAGCAGACATTCTATTGTATCGGCAATTTTTTATCTTGATTATTTTCTGGATATTATCAATACAGCCAAAGGTGATGGAAGAATTAACAGGGATGAGTCGGATGTGCTTAAAGACTTTGCATATATCTATTCTTTTATTATTTCAAGGCATCATAGTGATATAAATAGCCTAAAATATTTTTTTGATGGATTAACCGGTAAAAGTAAGCAAAATGATAATTCAGGAGAAGATGCATATAAATGGTATGAAATGTTTAAGCAGGAATTATACGAAGAGCCAGTTGTAAAGCTTAGAAAATATGATGAATGGCTTGATAGAATGGTATATCAAAGTAACGAAAAGAATATTTATTTGTATGCGTGGACAAGGCTTTTGTATTCTTTATTAGTGGCAGCAGATTATTATGCAACATCTGAATTTATGAGTGGATATGAAAATAATGATTATGGAAATGTTAATAATATCGATAACATAATAAATGAATATGAGAATAATGACGTACAGAAAAGTATACTTAATTATGAGAAGAATATTAAAAGATTAGATGAAGAACAGTTTGCTAAAGTAAATAAAGACACGGTTATTGGAAATATTAAGGGGATAAATGTACTGCGGACAGAAATGTTTCTTGAAACAGAAAATAATCTGAAAAACAATATAGACAGTAAAATATTTTACCTTGAAGCTCCAACTGGAAGTGGAAAGAGTAATATCGCATTTAATTTAAGTTTTCAATTATTGAAAAAATCGGACTATTGCAGAAAGATTTTTTACGTATATCCATTTAATACTTTAGTCGAACAGAATATGAATTCTATGGAGAAAATATTTGGACAAAATGAGGTTATTATGTCAAATATAGCTGTAGTAAACTCAATTACTCCATATAAAGCGAAGAATAGTTCAAATGCAAATCGATATGAGGATGAGAAATATGCTATAGAAAATTATCAAAAAATATTATTGGACAGGCAGTTTCTAAATTATCCTATAGTGCTATCAACTCATATTACATTATTTGATACAATGTTTGGCAGGTCTAAGGATAGTACATTTGGCTTTCATCAGTTGTGTCATTCAGTTATTGTTTTAGATGAAATTCAAAGCTATAACAATAACAAATGGGGAGCAATGATAAATTTTCTAAAGGCATATGCACAGTTATTAGATATAAAAATAATTATAATGTCAGCAACTCTGCCTAATCTTGAACTGCTTACCAGTAATAATGCCAAAGCTGTCAGATTAATAAATAACAGAGAAAAATATTTTAATCACAGAATGTTTGCCAACAGGGTGAAAGTTAATTATGAACTTCTTAACAGAAAAATAGGAATTGATGAGCTGGAAGAACACATTTTACAACATAAAAATAAAAGAATACTTATAGAATTTATAAGAAAATCAAGTGCAGAAGCATTTTATGCACATATAAGTGAAAGTGCAGAATGTCCAGTCAGGTTAATAACAGGTGATAGCAGCATACAGGAACGTAAAGATATAATTGCTGATATTGAAAATATGCAGGAAGTCATTCTTGTTGCAACGCAGGTTATTGAAGCAGGTGTAGATATAGATATGGACATAGGATATAAAGATATATCAAGACTTGACAGCGAGGAACAGTTTATAGGGCGAATTAATAGGTCGTGCAGGAAAGATGGAGTTGTATATTTCTTTAATATGGACGATGCTAAAGGAATATACAGGCAAGATGTTCGCGTGGATAATGATAATACTTTAATGAATGAGAAAATAAGAGAAGTACTTAATTCTAAAGATTTTTATGATTATTATGAAAAATATGTAATACCAGTTTTAAAAAATGCCCAGGGACAATGTAACGATAATAATATAGATGAATTTATCAGAAAAGAAGTAGGAAAGCTGGATTTTAATAAAGTTGCAGATAAAATGAAGCTCATAGATGATAACAGACAGATGTATTCGATATATTTTTCAAGAAATATTATTGATAAAAATAATCCTGAGAATGTTATAGATGGTAAAAAAATATGGGAAGAGTATAAAGAACTTTTGCAGGATAATCATATGCCTTATCAGGAAAAGACAGTTAAACTACATAATATCAGAAGTGAAATGAATATGTTTATGTATCAGTTTAAAATAGAGCTATATAATGAAAAGCATAAACCAGTTGTTGAACATCTGGAGTGGGATGAGCAGATAGGAGATATTTTTTATATTGAAAATGGCGAAGATTATTATGATGAAAATGGAGTGTTAAATAAAGAGCTATTCAAGGATAATGAAGATTTATTCATATAAGAAGGTGGTAAAAAATTAGATTAATATCTGATTTTTTATACGTATGATTTGTGACTGCGCACACTTGACACAAATTTAATAGGAGAAAAAACGTGCGTAGAAAGGAGAATTAGTATGCAGGTGAATGGTACATTGATTAATTATTATTTTCATTGTAAAAGACAATGCTATCTGCATGGCAACAGGTTAAATCTGGAAGATAATAGTGAGCAGGTTAAGATAGGCAAGGCAATTCACGAAGAAAAAGCGGCAGATAAAAGTAATTCAGAGATTGCAATAGACAATATAAGGCTTGATAAGCTTACCAAAGAATATCTTACAGAAGTAAAAAAGTCGGATGCAGATGTAGAAGCAGCAAAATGGCAGCTATTGTATTATTTAAAAGTATTAAAAAATAAGGGCGTAGTAAGAAAAGGAAAGCTTGAGTTTGTAGAAAAGAATAAAAGTGATAAGAAAGTTATAATTCTTGAATTAACAGAAGAACTGGAAAATGAACTTGATGGGCATATCAATGAAATACAGGAGTTAATTGCAGGTGATAAACCACCAGAAATACTTAACAGCAGCAAGTGTAAAAAATGTGCATATTATGAATATTGTTATATATGATGCAATAGGAAAGGCGTGTTATGGGAAGTACAAGATATATAATGTCAATGGGAGAATTAACAAGAAAAGATAATTCATTATGTTTCCGCAAAAATGGAAAAAATGTGTATATTCCAGTAGAAAATACGAAGGAAATATTTTGCTTTAACGAAGTTAGTATTAATACAAAGCTGTTGGATTTTTTGTCACAAAATAATATTATAGTACATTTCTTTAATTATTATGGAGGATATAGCGGTACATATTATCCGAGGGACCATTATCTTAGTGGAAAGCTTTTGGTAAAGCAGGTTGGTAAATATAACGATGACAGAATGAGTATTGCCAGACCAATAGTCAGGGGTATTGGACTTAATATTTATGAGCTTCTTTATCATTATTATAAGCACGATAAAAAAGATGTTAAGGAAACAATAGACTGGATAAAAAGTGATTTTTTAAAATCAGTTGAACAGGCAGAAGATGTGAAGGAGTTAATGGCATATGAGGGTGAAGTATGGATGCGTTTTTATGATAATTTCAGATATTTTCTGCCAGATGATTTTGTAATGAATAAGAGGGTAAAAAGACCACCGGATAATCCAATTAATGCCTTGATTTCTTTTGGAAATACATTGTTGTATACGAAAACTATTTCAGCAATATATCAGACACATTTAGACCAGAGAATAAGTTTTTTGCATGAGCCGTCTGAAGGAAGATTTTCACTAAGTCTTGATATAAGTGAGGTATTTAAACCTGTTATTGTCTACAGAACGATATTTGATTTGGTTAATAATAGAAAATTACATGTGGAAAAGCATTTTGATAAAAATGTTAATTACTGCATTTTAAATGAAGATGGAAGAAAAATATTTGTTCAGGCTTTTGAAGACAGAATGGAAAGTGTATTTACGCATCCGGTACTAAAAAGAAAAGTATCGTACAGAACAGCATTAAAGCTGGATTGTTATAAACTAATTAAAAGTATTTTGGAAGAAAAAGATTTTGTTCCATTTTCACTGAAAGAAGGTATGTAATGAAGAAAGAATTGAATTATAATTATGCATTTTTATTTTATGATGTTGGAGAAAAAAGAGTGCAGAAAGTATTTAAGATATGCAAAAAATATTTATCACATTATCAAAAGTCAGTATTCAGAGGTGATATGACACCATCGCGGTTTATATCATTGAGGGCAGAATTAAAAAAGGTTATAAATGAGGATGAGGATTTTATCTGTATTGTAAAGCTTAAGAATGACAGCGTATTTGGGGAAGAAGTGTTAGGAAATGGTGGTGAGCCAACAGGAGAAGATTTGATGATATAATAATTAAATAAATTACCAGCTGGTTTATTAGTGTAGATATTAACAAAGCCTGTAAATATGTGGGTTAAACAAATAATAAAGATAAATTTAAATAATTATTGAATTGGCTGGTAAAATTTATAAAAATGCGCTAATATAGTGGGTATAGCGGAATTGGCTGTAAAATAGATGGCTTAAAATCGTTGGTTGAATAGTAACATTAGATGTATTGAAATCCTGTTTTAGGGTCTTTTTTAATGTATAAATTAAGTTGAATAGTAACATTAGATGTATTGAAATAGGCAGATGGAAACAAAATAGAAGTAACTACTGGGTTGAATAGTAACATTAGATGTATTGAAATCTAGGATTTGTATAAGGCTTGATGTAGCTGCCATAGTTGAATAGTAACATTAGATGTATTGAAATTAGCATAGAAACCATCGCAAAGTCCGTTGGAAATGCCGTTGAATAGTAACATTAGATGTATTGAAATTGTGATTTTGCCACAAATTGCGACGGAGAATATAGTTGAATAGTAACATTAGATGTATTGAAATGTTTTAGCTATATAAGCAGATAAACTAGCCGTAGTTGTTGAATAGTAACATTAGATGTATTGAAATTCTGATAGGGTAAATTTAGCATTTTCTGCATCAGGTTGAATAGTAACATTAGATGTATTGAAATTAAATTCATCCAGTGAGAATCGTCCTCCCTGGATTGTTGAATAGTAACATTAGATGTATTGAAATACGTATTCTGCTTCATCTGCAGGATTGCATACTAGTTGAATAGTAACATTAGATGTATTGAAATAATAAATGTAATAATCCACCAGATTGTGACCCTATGGTTGAATAGTAACATTAGATGTATTGAAATAAATACGAGATCGGCCCGTTCGGCCACGACGATATAGTTGAATAGTAACATTAGATGTATTGAAATGTTATAATCTGGTTTACCAGTATTTGAAATTAGACGGTTGAATAGTAACATTAGATGTATTGAAATAATTCCGTTAATTCCGAATAATTTGACAGACATTTGTTGAATAGTAACATTAGATGTATTGAAATTGTAACAGTTACATATAGTAAAGATTATTACAATAGTTGAATAGTAACATTAGATGTATTGAAATAGTGCTATCGACTGAATAGGTTCTGTTGGATAAGGGTTGAATAGTAACATTAGATGTATTGAAATACATTTTACATGTTCTTGTATTGTTTTCTACTACTGTTGAATAGTAACATTAGATGTATTGAAATTTAGGTTTTTTAGCTAAATCAGCAATAATAGCACAAGTTGAATAGTAACATTAGATGTATTGAAATCAATATGACGATTGGGCGAAAAATGCAAGAAGTTTGTTGAATAGTAACATTAGATGTATTGAAATACAATGTAATCATCTACAACGGGCTTGCAACAATTGTTGAATAGTAACATTAGATGTATTGAAATGATTGAAATTGATGTACCCGAATACATAGACGATTCGTTGAATAGTAACATTAGATGTATTGAAATTATCTTTTACCTTCTTGTTCTTTTCTCTTCGATTGCGTTGAATAGTAACATTAGATGTATTGAAATTACAGAGTATGTTTCTTAATCCATATGACGTAAATCGTTGAATAGTAACATTAGATGTATTGAAATCAATAAATTCTCGTAGCCTAGTAACCAAGCACACTAGTTGAATAGTAACATTAGATGTATTGAAATCAATTACAAAAAGTATACCGTAAGTTGATAACTCGTTGAATAGTAACATTAGATGTATTGAAATTTATGTAAGCCTCTCTTTTAGTATCTATTATACTGTTGAATAGTAACATTAGATGTATTGAAATGAAAAAACAGAAAATAAAAATAGTACAGAAAGTAAGTTGAATAGTAACATTAGATGTATTGAAATGATGGTAAGTACTGGTCTTCACTTTTTGAGAACGGTTGAATAGTAACATTAGATGTATTGAAATTTATATTACTAAAAATTATGACATTATGAAAGAAGGTTGAATAGTAACATTAGATGTATTGAAATATTTATTTTTGATAAATACGAAGAATGGAAGTCCGTTGAATAGTAACATTAGATGTATTGAAATAAAATTTTGAATAGCCAAGCGGAGACCGAGGGGTGGGTTGAATAGTAACATTAGATGTATTGAAATTTTGTACGTTGTTTGCGTTCGCTGTCGGTATTACGTTGAATAGTAACATTAGATGTATTGAAATTATTGTTTTGCAATATGTCCTACATACTTTCTTATGTTGAATAGTAACATTAGATGTATTGAAATCAGAATTAAAGGTGCTAAGTACGACAACGGACGTAGTTGAATAGTAACATTAGATGTATTGAAATGCAGAAAACACCACGTATTTTTACTACATCTACTGTTGAATAGTAACATTAGATGTATTGAAATTGTCTTCCTTGTCGTCAAGGTCTGCGATCTCGTCCAGTTGAATAGTAACATTAGATGTATTGAAATGTATCAGACGAAACGCCAAAATAATTTAACATATACGTTGAATAGTAACATTAGATGTATTGAAATAAAGCTAACCCTAACTTAAGAATAACAGCACAGGGTTGAATAGTAACATTAGATGTATTGAAATAATACAACGACAAGGATATTACAAAAACCATAACGGTTGAATAGTAACATTAGATGTATTGAAATAATGGTAGTTCAGAAAACAGTGGCGACAGCGCTTATGTTGAATAGTAACATTAGATGTATTGAAATGGAGGAAAGATATGTTAAACAAAGATTTATTTCAGGGTTGAATAGTAACATTAGATGTATTGAAATAGTGCTCCGCTGCGGCGTTCGGTAATAACTGTAAGCGTTGAATAGTAACATTAGATGTATTGAAATAAAGGAAACCTTGGCTTTGTGTCCGGACAACCTATGTTGAATAGTAACATTAGATGTATTGAAATACAAAGACAAGCCACGCATCTTCAACAGCCTTTATGTTGAATAGTAACATTAGATGTATTGAAATTTTTGGAGATGACCCGGGCTGGGCGGCTACAAGGGTTGAATAGTAACATTAGATGTATTGAAATAAATCCGGATTACAATAACAAGTGGTTTTTCGCTTGTTGAATAGTAACATTAGATGTATTGAAATAGAGTAACATATGGTAAAAAGATAGAAGTAGAAAGGTTGAATAGTAACATTAGATGTATTGAAATCCCGTTACGCGTTCGGCTAAATTACTAGCCGATAGTGTTGAATAGTAACATTAGATGTATTGAAATGCAAATCTATATGAATACCCATCTGCGCTTGAAGCTGTTGAATAGTAACATTAGATGTATTGAAATTTGATACAGTGATTGAGGATATGCAGAATGCACACCGTTGAATAGTAACATTAGATGTATTGAAATATAAAAGAAAAAATGTGTGTTGTTAAATAGTAATATTACATGTATTTAATATATCCTTTATTGCCACCACCACAATAAATTGCTAAAATACATATACCTATAAAATACATAATTATACCCATTTGCAATATATAATTAAGAATATTAGAGTTAGCAGTAGATTACAAGCTATAAAGTAGTACTACCATTATGCCACTAATTAAATATTTTAATAAAGCTAATTTAACAAGATTTTATTAGCTAATTCAGCTTGTAATATTAATTCGATACAATATCAACTAAGACTAAAACAAACAAGGGATTTTAATATAAAGCAAGTTGGGAATATAGAAAAATAAAAACACAAGTAAAACATAAGGAGTACCATAAACCAATGTTACATAAAACTCCAGAAATGGATAAAAACACAATAAAGAGCAAACATAATAACAATAATACAGCTAAAAAGATAGTGATTAAAACAATAAAGACATTACTTGTATTATTACTTGCAGTAGTTATTCTGGTTGTTGCAATCGTTGCCTGCGCGCTTATTACATATCACAGACAGCCGGTGTTGACGCAGGAAGATAAGGAGGAGCTGGCTGTCGATAGTATATGGAAAACAAGAACCCAGCCGGAAAGGGCGCGTATTATAGAAGATAATGGGGATGCACTTCTTGAGAGGGTAAAGATGATAAGTAATGCCAAGTCGGAGATTGTATTGTCAACATTTGATTTCAGGGCGGATGAGAGTGGAAAGATTATTCTTGGAGCACTTATAGATGCTGCTGACCGAGGTGTTTCGGTAAATGTTATTGTTGATGGGGTATCTGGTTTTCTTCGCATGAAGGGCAATCCATATTTTGAGGCGCTTGCGGCAAGTTCTGGTACAAGTATTAAGATATATAATAAGGTTAATCCGTTGGCACCATGGCGTTCAATGGGCAGGCTTCATGACAAGTATCTGATAGCGGATAAGTCCAGCTACATAATAGGTGGAAGAAATACATTTTCATATTTTCTTGGAAGCAATTCGCAATATAAGAATTATGACAGGGATGTTCTGGTGTATTGTGAGAATGCCAATGAAGACAGTTCTGTAAATGATTTGCTTTCGTACTTTGAAAATGTGTGGAATTATAAGGAAAGCAAGCCATATATGAGTGGTGTCAATTCGCTTGAAAGTGACTCGGGGCATTTTATTATAAATGCAGATGAGAATAATGATAAAAGCAATTCAGTAACCAAAAAGAAGAGTAAGCTTCTATCAAAAAGTGATGTGGCAGCAGCCAAAGAGGAGCTGATTTCATTATATACAGAGTATTATGCCAATAATTCCGACAATATTTTTACAGTTACTTCATCAGATGAAGAGTTAAAAGATGCAGATTACGATAACATATCTGGTGATAGAACAGATAATACTGACAACAACATTTATAAAGATACCTATGAGGTCAGAAATATTGCGCTTCTTAGTAATCCTATCGAATATACATCAAAGAAGCCGGTTGTGTGGTATCAGCTGGTTGAACTTATGAAAAATGCACACAGTAAAGTTAAGATACATACGCCATATATTATATGCAACGACTATATGTATGATGGTTTGGAGGAAGTTTGCAATTCAGTTGAAAATGTTTCACTTATGACTAATTCTATTGGCAATAATGGTAATCCGTTTGGTTCAGCGGATTATTATGTCAATAAAAATAAAATTCTTGGTACGGGAATTGATGTGTGGGAGTATGAGGGCGGTTATTCATATCATGGTAAGTCGGTGCTGATTGATGATAATATATCGGTGATAGGCTCATTTAATCTGGATATGAGAAGTGCGTATCTGGATACAGAGCTTATGCTTGTTATAGACAGTGAGGATATTAACAGGAAGCTTAGTGAATCGATGGAGTCATATGAGCATGTGGCAAGAAATGCCAATAGTGACGGGAGTTATGACAATCCTTATGATGTTGAGCCAGTGGAGCTTTCACAATATAGAAGACGTCAGATGATGCTGATAAAGAATTTTGTATTGTGGGCAAGATATTTATTTTAATGTTGCCACTCTGATATGAGCATCAAAGTTGTGGGCTTTTGACATCGACATCATAAGATGGGTTATAACCACAGTTGACAATAGTATAAATATATATTATCATAACCTAGTAAACAATAAAATAACACATAACCGCTTGCCTCTTTGATTTGCTATCGATGAGGAGCGGTTATTTTAGCGTAAACTGGGGAAAACCGGTTGCAATATGAGAATTAATGAGGCAGCCGTCAATGGTTATTTTAATGTAATCAGCTAAATCACATACAGATAAAGAGTATAAAGAAAGAGAGTTATGAAAATGAATGTAACAGACAGGACAAAACAATTAACTGGTGGTGAGAAAGAGAGCGGAAGTACAGATTTCCTACAGAAAACGTGGGTTGTGTGTGCACTTGCTCTTGTTTGTACATTTCTCTGGGGAAGTGCTTCGCCTTGTATCAAGCTTGGATATGCACTGTTCCAGATACCATCAAGTGAAACATGGACACAGGTGTTATTTGCAGGAACAAGATTTGTATTAGCAGGAGTGCTTACTATCCTAATAGGAAGTGTCCTTAACAGGAAAATGTTAGTACCAACGAAGTCATCTATCCCCAGTATAGCGAAGCTTGGATTATTCCAGACAATACTTCAGTACATATTCTTTTATATAGGACTTGCACATAACAGTGGCGTTAAGGCATCTATTATAAATGGTTCTAATACATTTTTTGTAATACTTCTTGCAGGACTTGTGTTTCATCAGGAAAAGCTGACGTTTAAGAAGATAGCAGGATGTGTGGTCGGCTTTGCAGGTGTAATAATTGTAAGTATGAATGGCAGGTCGATAGATATGAACTTAAGTCTTATGGGAGATGGAAGTCTGTTCCTATGTGCGATATCCTATGCCGTATCTTCATGTCTTATGAAGAATTATTCCAAAAAGGATAATCCGGTTATGCTTAGTGGATATCAGTTTATATTTGGCGGAATAGTTATGATTATACTTGGACTTATTATGGGTGGAAGAATTAATCATATATCAGTCAGTGCAGTGCTTATGCTGTTTTATCTTGCATGTATCTCAGCCGTTGCCTATTCACTCTGGGGAATACTCCTTAAGCACAACCCAGTGTCCAAAGTAGCAATATTTGGTTTCACCAATCCGGTATTCGGAGTGCTCCTCTCAGCGTGGTGGCTGGGCGAAGGTGGTAAGGAGCTTGGTATAAATGCGCTGATAGCACTTATACTTGTGTGCATAGGTATCCTTATCGTAAATGTGCATCCCAAAGAAAACAAATAGACACAGTCATCTTAAATAAACGATTTACGAAGTAAATCAGCGGATTCCGAATGTTGCAGAATTGCGGGAGCGGCGAAGCTGCGGAGCAATTCTGGGATATCAAAAAAAGAAAGAAAGCTCAAACATCGTTCGTGCTGGCACTTCTTTCTGTTCTACGGTTGAGTCTATGAAACAGATATCGGAGAACTATCTGAATAATGAAAAAGGTTATGTGAATGACTGGGCAGCATATATATCATCAGTCGGAATGACAAGAAAAGAGGCTATTGAATATATTTCTAAGACTAATACACAGCCGGAAAGACAGGAGGCAGCATTATGTCAATCTTTAAAAAGAACTTAGAAAAAAATGCAGTAAAAAAGGCTTTAAATGAAATACAGATAAATCTTGAGAATAATTATAAGGACCTTGCGATAAAGGCATATAATGATGCGGCTGCGCTTATAGAGACGTATCGTGCTGATAAAAAGCTTAATGATAAGGAATATGAAAAGTATAAGCAGGAGCTTGCCGTTTTTCACAAAAGAATGGAAGGCTACAGCCACAGGCTTAATGTAAAGTATTAGATGTTATGCGCAAAAAGCGTGCGCAGAAATGAGGATTATTATGAAAATGACAACTTTATGTTATATCGAAAAAGACGGATGTTATCTTATGCTTCACCGCACAAAGAAAGAAAAGGACATCAATAAGGGAAAGTGGATAGGTGTAGGCGGACATGCTTATGACGGCGAAACACCAGAGGAGTGCCTTTTGCGTGAGGTGAAAGAGGAAACAGGACTTACACTTACTTCTTATAAGTTCCGTGGGCTTATCACATTTATAAGTGATGAATGTGAGCCGGAGCTTATGTGTCTTTTTACGGCGGATGGTTTTACAGGAGAGCAGTGTGTGTGCGATGAGGGCGACCTTGCGTGGATTGACAAGTCACAGGTTGCAGGACTTCCAACGTGGGAGGGCGATGCTGTATTTCTTAAGCTTCTGTTAGAGGGTGAGAAGCGTTTCTTTACGCTTAAGTTAAGATATGAAGGCGATAAGCTTGTTGAAAATGTTGTAAACTACTGGTAATATTGCTGGAGTGCATAGTACGAAATAATCCATAAGCATCAAAGTTGAGGATTTTTGAACCGAATATCTACGAATTGATTTATAATATTAACCATAAAAAACAAATATATAAATTATTTAAAGAATATAAAAATGTTATTGACTTTAATGTGACAGAGTGATAGTATCTCTGACATAAGAAGAGCACAAAGATGTACCCTTACAAAGGCAGCTTTGTGCTCTTCTTTTTTTGTTAATCGTTTGTGGTTGATAAATACGTGTTTCGGCTGCACATCAGAAAGAACTAATATATCATGGATTGGAGGAAAAGGTTATGGTTAAAGATGTAATTAAAGTTTCAACAGTTGCATTTAATGCAAAATGGGGCGACAAGGAAAAGAACCTCAATCGAATGAAAGGATATATAGAGGCAGCGGCATCAGAGGGGGCTAATCTGATAGTATTTCCAGAGATGGCACTGACAGGTTATGATGATGAAGAGGATAAGGCAAAGCCTGATAAAATGCAGTCTAAGCTTGCAGAGGTAGTGCCGGGACCTTCATCAGAGGCAATAGCAGAGCTTACTAAGAAGCTTGGTGTGTATGTCGCATTTGGTATGCCGGAAAGAGATGAGAAGGATTCATCTATTATATATAACGCAGCGTGTGTGTGCGGACCAGAAGGAGTTATAGGAGCTTACAGAAAAATTCATCTGCCATATCCGGAACCACACTGGGCTACAAGGGGAACAAAACCATTTATATTTGATACACCCTGGGGACCTGTTGGTCTTGCCATATGCTATGATACATATTGTTTTCAGGAGCTTATGCGCTATTATGCGGCTAAGGGCTGCCGCCTGTATATCAACTGTACGGCACTTGCCAAGTGCCACGGCATCGCTCTTGGTTCAACAACACTTGAAGCTGGCTGCATAACGAACCAGATATATATCGTATCTGCCAACCTTGCAGGAACAGATAAGTACAATGTATTCTGGGGAGGTTCAAGTATTATTGGTCCAAGCACAAACTTCTGGGAAGCTGAGTATTACGCAGGTTATCCATTTACAGACCCAAGAGCTATACAGGATAAAATGTATACAGCAACGATTGACCTTGCACTTGCAACGAGAGAGAAGTTTGAGCCTAATCCACTTATAGATGGTGGAACAGACTTCAGACCAGCAATATACAAGGAACTTTACGAAGACATGCTTAAAGACCCTAAGTTTCAGGAGTAATCAATAGTTGTACAGGGCAGAAAAAAGGCACAATGGTGCTTACGAGTACTGGATGAACAAAAGAGAATAACTTAAAGAAAATTAACATAACATATCCCAACATATAACATATAGAAAACGCACTTAATCAGCATAATGGTACATAGTGACCGGCTGGTTAAGTGTGTTTTTAATTGATTTTTTTTAATATTGAGTATATATTAATATCTAATATTTTTTACTATAAATGAGCAAATTAATAAAAGAGAAAATATAATAAAAATATAGGAGATGAATATATGCTTGAAGTAAAGGAATTACAATATTTTGTTGTGTGTGCAGACCTTTTATCATTCAGTAAGGCAGCAGATGTTTTATATACAACACAGCCTAATGTAAGTAAGGTTGTAAAATCTCTTGAGGAGAAGCTTGGATTTGCTGTATTTGACAGAGATAACCGTGGAATAAAATTAACGAGAAGAGGAAGACAGGCATATGAATACGCAAGCCGTATACTTGAACAGGAGAAGCAGCTTGCACAGATATATAAGATAGATGATAGAGAAGAATTTAGTATATCAAGTAATCCAAGTTCATGGATGGCACGATGTTTTACGGATTATTATATAGAATATGCAGAAGCAGATATCAGATACAATATAATGGAAGGCAGCGTTAATAATGTAATAAAAAGAGTTGGAACAGGACTTGATGATTTGGGGTTTATATTCTTTATGGATAATCAGATGCAGCAGATAGAATATAAGTTAAAGAAGTATGGACTTGAATTTACCAAGTTAAATGATAATCAGGCATATCTTTATTATGGTAATAATAGTCCTATTAAAGATGGGCAGACGATTGAGGAATATTTAAGGGATAAAATGCTTGTGCAATGTTATGAGGATGAATTTGCATTAAATCATTATTGGGATAATATAAGAATAGAGGATAGCGAATTGGATAAACATGTAGCAGTGATTACAAATAGTGATTATGTAATGAATTATCTTTTAAAGTATTCAAGGTTATGTAATATAAGCAGTAGTCATTTTAGTAAGAAACCTACATTTGATGGTATTCCATTATATAATAACAGAAAAAATGTGGTGTTTGGGTATATAAGTAAGAAAGATGAAGAGTTATCCCTAAAAATGAGAGAGTTTCTGAGATTTGTAAAAAATGAACTGAAAAGAAAAGAATAGCGGCTTAGAAAAATAAAAATATGACATAACAAAATGGAATAACTGTGTAAAAATGAAATTGAAATATGTAAGTTGAATTGATATATTAATCATAATGTTGTAATGATTGGAGATTATATTTGAAAAGGTTTATAAAAAAACGACTGCTGCAGCTGGTGCCTGTTCTTATAGGCATCACTTTTTTATCATTTGTGCTTGTCAATATGAGCAATACGGATGCCATAGATATGCTTGAGGCTAACCGTGGAACGGCAATGACAGAGGTTGAAAAGCAGGAGTTAAGGGAAGAATTAGGACTTAATAAGCCGGTTATAACAAGATATTTTATATGGCTTAAGAATACATTTACAGGCGATATGGGTAATTCATATGTATCAGGAAAGTCTGTATTCAGTACATTTGTCAGCAAGCTGCCAGCGACCGTATATCTGTGTGTGGTATCTATGGGGCTGACACTTATCATATCAGTTCCACTGGGAATAATAAGTGCTGTTAATAAAAATAAGTGGCTGGATTATATTATAAGAGTGGTGAGCCTTATTGGTAATTCGCTGCCGAACTTTTTTCTTGCGCTGCTGCTTATATACGTGTTTGCATTAAAGCTTAACTGGCTTCCGGTTATGGGAAACAGGGCAGGTGCTAAAAGTGTTATACTTCCGTCAGTTACACTTGCTGTAGCGATGTCCTCAAGGTATATAAGCCAGATAAGAACTGCTGTTATAAATGAGCTGGATAAGCCTTACGTCAATGGCGCAAGGGCAAGGGGGGTCAGTGAGGGCACTATACTTATAAGAAGTGTCTTAAAGTCGGCTATGCTTACCGTGTCTACACTTCTGGCGCTCTCGGCAGGCTCGCTGCTTGGAGGAACAGCCATAGTTGAGAGTATATTTATGTGGGATGGCGTAGGAAAGATGGCTGTAGATGCCATAACTATGAGGGATTATCCTATTATTCAGGTATATGTCATATGGATGGCTGTGATATATGTTATTGTAAATCTTATAACAGATATAGGGTATCATTATCTTAATCCGAAGATAAGAGTTGCTGGAACGGATGAGGCATAATAGTTATCTTAAGAGTAAGAATATGTTAATTGGATGATTAAAGAAATTATAGATGAAGTATAATGATAGTTACCTTAAGCGTAGAAATAAATAATCTGAATATAGCATTTTAATAAAATAATGAATTGCAAATAAGTAAAAAATTATAAATGAGCAAATTTAAAATATTGCATTTTTTTCTGTAGTTGCTCATTTATGGTAATAAGAAAGATATAGCGTATGAAAAAAGAAAAATATAAAATGGCTGGTTATAATAAAGTAAATGTAATAAGCCCCGGTGTCTTTATATGGGGCGTTTTTTGCGTGTTTCTGATTATTACAGCCATATGTGCAGATAGTCTTGCACCATATGATGCATATGAACAAAACCTTTCAGAAGCACTTATGCCGCCAGGTGCTTTGCATATAGCAGGAACAGACCAGTATGGCAGGGATGTGTTATCAAGAGTTATTGCAGGGGCAAGATTATCAGTGCTGTCATCACTGTTTGTTGTTGTGTTAATAACATCGGCAGGGAGTACAGTGGGGATAATATGCGGCTATTGCGGGGGAGTTGTGGATAATATTCTTATGAGAATAGCGGATATATTTCTTGCATTTCCGGGAATAGTGTTTGCGATAGCAGTAGCAAGTGTGCTGTCGGGGGGAATAACGAGTGCGGTCATAGCAGTGGCGGCAGTGTCGTGGCCAAAGTATGCAAGGCTGGCACGAAGTGAGGTGCTTTCAGTATGTGCAAGTGATTATATAAAGGCAGCAAGAATGTCAGGAATGAGTGAATTCGGGATAATAATAAAGCACATTATTCCTAACATTGCAGGAATTATAGTGACTACGGCACTTCTTGATATAGGACATATGATGATGGAAATAGCAGGATTATCATTCTTAGGACTAGGTGCAGCACCACCGGCGGCAGAATGGGGTGCTATGATGAGCAATGGCAGAAGTATGTTGCAGACCGCACCGTGGATCATACTTGCGCCGGGAGTGGCGATATTTGTATCGGTACTCATATTTAATATGTTTGGGGAGTCGGTCAAGACCAGATGGAATAAGAATAACAGGAGAACAGGTTATGCAGGAAGACAGTAGGAGTTCTAGTAATAATGCTTCAAATGCGCTTCTTAATGTCAGTCATCTTGATATAAGTTATAATGATGAATTAACATTGAAGGATATAAGCTTTGGCGTAAATGCCAGCGAAATACTTGGCATAGCTGGTGAGTCGGGAAGCGGCAAGAGTACTCTTATAAAGGCGGTTATGGGGCTTTTGAGTGCTGACGGTAAGATAAATGGCGGCAGTATTACATATAAGAATGTGGATATTACGCACAATATCACAGCATTAAAGAAGTTAAGAGGCAAAAATATAGCGATGGTTTTTCAGGATACTAAAGAAGCACTGTGTCCTGTAAGAACGGTAGAGTCGCAGTTGTACGAATGTGCCATTGATACATATATCAGCGATAATTCTGTTAAGTGTCATAAGTGGAATTATAAAAAAATGCGGAATGTGCGTTCACATATAAAAGAGGATGCAGTCCTGCTTCTTGAAAAAATGCATATAGATGACCCGCAGAGAGTATTAAAAAGCTATCCATTCCAGTTGTCAGGCGGTATGAACCAGCGTGTTGGAATAATGCTTTCAATGATTAACAGACCACAGCTTATACTTGCAGATGAGCCTACAAGTGCGCTTGATGTGACAACAAAGGCACAGGTAATAAAAGAGCTTAAGGCTATTAATAATGAGTATGGAACAGCTATGATAATAGTTACACATAATATAGATGCGTTAAGAAAGCTTGCCGATAATGTTATGATTATGAGGGATGGCGTTATGCTGGAGTATGGAAAGACTTCGGACGTACTTAATAATCCACAGAATGAATATACAAGAAAGCTTATTAAAGCAAGCCCGAAGCTGGACAGTTGAATAAGACATTTTATTATTTCAGATTAATATCCGAATATAATGAAGCAGCAAAATATACATTTACTTTTTAGTGGGTTTAATGAACTAATGGTTATATGAAGCAGGTCAAGTTAAGCGTGGTAGTGAGAATTAAGATATATCAGCATAATTAACGAATTGGGAATAATAAAAAAAGCGTTTATGTGGTAATTACGGAAATATAATGAGGTGGTTATGAAGCATGAAGAAATAAGCGTAATAGGATTAATAAGGGTAATAAAATTAAGAGGTAAAATGTAGGAATAAAGTATATAAATATGAACAAGATACTTCAAATAAATAATATTAAAAAATCATATAAAGGAAATATCGCCGTTGATGTAGACAGCCTTTCGCTTTATGCCGGGGACTGTCTTGGAATTGTGGGAGAAAGCGGATGCGGAAAAAGCACGCTTGCCAGTATTATAGCAGGCTTTGAAAAGCAGGACAGTGGGAGTGTTATATTCAGGGGCGAGGATATAACACACTATAACAGGGTGCAGATGAGGAATGTATATTCATATATGCAGATGATATTCCAGATACCCAATGACTCATTTGACAAAAGGTATACTATAGGAAGCAGCATAGCTGAAGCACTTGCAGGTACATACAGGAAAAAAGAGGCTTTGGAATATGTTAAGAAGCTTCTTATTGATGTGGGGCTTTCAGAGGAGTATGTCTGTAAGTATCCGGACGAATTAAGTGGCGGCGAATGTCAGAGGGCGGCAATAGCAAGGGCGCTTTCAAGAAAGCCTGAGCTTCTTATATGTGATGAGGTGACAAGTGCGCTTGATATGACTATACAGGAACAGATAGTTAAGCTTCTGTGCAGTATGCAGAAGGAAATGAAACTAAGCATAATGTTTATATGCCATGATTTGGCGCTTGTGAGCAATATGTGCAATAAAATAGCGGTTATGAAATCAGGGCAGATAATAGAATATGGAGATATTAGGGAAGTCATAACAAGTCCGCAGCACGATTATACGCGAGAACTGATAGAAGCAATCAGGTAGGAAATATTATAATATTCAGAGCAGGAATAAAGAGTAAAAAATAAAAAGTTATACAAATATATTTATCCATAGATAAAAAAGGTGAAATAAGAATGAAAACGACAAATAAACAACCCCCAATATACATAAATAATAAAAATAAATTCACAACATTTATAAATAAAAGCATAATATCCCTATGCAGTATAATAACAGTTCTATTCACAGCTATTTTTCTTACGGGCTGTGGTGGAAAGGCTGATAATGGTGAAAAAGTATTCTACTACGGTGATACAACATTTAACTCAGAAAATGATGAGTCAGACGTAAATCCACATAACGGATATTCGGGCTGGGCATGTATAAGATACGGCATAGGCGAAACGCTGTTTAAGTATTCAGATACTATGGAGCTTGAGCCATGGCTTGCTACAGAATATGACAATGTGGATGAAACAACATGGAAAGTCACATTAAGGGATGATGTAACATTTACAAGTGGAAGAAAGCTTGATGCGCTGGCAGTTAAGGAGTGCCTTGAACATCTTATATCAGTACATAAGAGGGCAGCAGGCGACCTCAATATAGTGGATATAGAGACAGACGGCAGTGAACTTACAATAAAAACGACAAAACCGGTTCCAGCACTTATGAACTACTTATCAGACCCTTACGGATGTATTATTGATATGCAGGCAGGAATAACCCCTGACGGCAATGTGTCTGCGACAGGGCCTTACAAGGCAGTGAGTGTTAAGACAGACAGCGGCATAACACTTGTTAAGAATGATAATTACTGGGACGGTGAGCCTAAGATTGATAAGATAGTCGTGGAAACTATAAGTGACGGAGATACCCTTACAATGGCACTACAGTCGGGAGAACTTGATGCAGCTTATGGACTGCCTTACGCAAGCCATTCACTGTTTACGGAGGATAAGGACTATACAATATCCTCATGTGAAACTTCACGCTCATTTTTTGCGCAGATGAACTATGCAACAGAGAGTCTTAAGGATGCCAATGTCAGAAAAGCTATAGCATGTGCGATAAATAAGGAAGAATTTACAAGAGTGCTTCTTAATGGGAATGGAACAGCCGCCAAAGGTCCATTCCCGGTGGGGTATGCATATGGTGACAGCCGGGTAAGCACAGAAGAGTACAATGTGGCAAAGGCTAAAGAACTGTTGGCGGATTCTGGCTGGATAGATACGGATGGTGATGGATATGTTGAAAAGGATGGAAAAAGGCTGACACTTAGCTGGCTTACATATCCTAGCAGACAGGAGCTTCCGCTTCTTGCTGAAAATGTGCAGGCAGCACTTAAGGATATAGGAATAGAGATAAAGATTAACTGCACTGCCAATCATCTGGATTATATAAAAAAGGGTGACTGGGACATATATGCAAGTGCATTTGTGTGTGCTCCAACAGGCGATGCAGAATATTTCTTTACAACACACTGCCTTAAGGACTCATCTAAAAACCGTGGCGGTTATTATAATGAAAAGCTGGAAGAACTTGAAAAAACGATGAGTGAAACCTTTGATGAAGATGAGAGAGCTGCAATCGCAGTAAAGATGACCCAGACAATACTTGATGATAATGCATTTGTGTTTGCATCACATCTTAAAATGTCGATAGTGTCGGGAAAGGGTGTAACAGGACTTGTGGCACATCCGTCAGATTACTATGAGATAACGGCGGACTTAGATAAGAATTAATGAATAACGGAAACGGAGAATTAATAAACTATGGCATACAATAATGATAATCTTGCTGTTGCAATACATGATACGGATAATATAATAACAGAAGAAAATATAGAAGAATGTGTTGTAGACTACTGGACACAGAGGGTAAAAGACTTTTCGGATGTCAGGGAGCATGAGCTTAACAGCGATATGGGAAAAGAATGGCTTGAGGAGATAATAAGCAATATATCAATGTATACAGCTTATGATAAAAAAAGTGGTATGTCTTCTGGAACGGATGTCACAGAAAACAGCAGGATAAAGGTGCTTGATGTAGGAACGGGGGTAGGATATTTTGCCATTCTTCTTAACAGGTGCGGCATGGATGTTACAGGAATAGACTTAACACCAGATATGATAACAAGGGCAAAAGAACTTGCAGATAAGTATGGTGCAGATGTTACATATGAGGTTATGGATGCAATGGAATTATCTTATGCGGATGAAACATTTGATGTAGTTATAACAAGAAATCTTACATGGACACTTCCGGATATACAGAAAGCTTATAAGGAGTGGCACAGAGTACTTAAAAAGGGCGGGCTTCTGCTTAACTATGATGCCAACTATGCCAGAATGAACAGTCTTGAAAAGACAATTATAAAAGATGATGATAAAACAGCGCCATATGGACATCAGGGAATGACACAGGAGTTAGAAGAAAAAAATGCCCTTATAGCCCAGTCCATGGATATAGGAAAGCATGAGCGTCCGGCATATGATGTACATATACTTGAAAAAATGGGATACAAGAACTGCATTATAGACCCTGCATTTGGAAAGAGAGTGCTTAAGGAGAAAGACCTTAAGGAGGCACCTATGTTTATGATAATGGCAGGTAAGTAAAGTCTTAAGAAAGCTAAAGAAATATCCTAATTGCATATACAATTTTCGACATTATATTTTTATTAGAAACATAATAGGATTATGTGGAGTAGTTCGTAAACATAAGTCTGAGGAAATATTTTCAGACACTGACATTATAAGGTATGGAGAAGGATATTTATGAAACTTAGAAGATGGGTGAAAGATGTCCTGCTGGGATTAGCGGTTTTTGCAATAGGTACAGCCGCTATACTTACAGCGGGTGTTATAGCTAATAGTATAGAGGCAAAGCAGAGTGCCGTTATGGTGAGTAAAGATGTGAACAGTAATCTTGACTGTAATCAGACATTAAGCCTGAGTACAGATGCTACAGGCAGTGATACGTCAGGTAATGGTATAGTTACACTTAATGATATTACGACTGGTAAAAAGATAGCCTGTTGGGGAGACTCCATAACCTATGGACTTGGCGGACAGGAGAATACATTTATAAAAAGTGATAATGGTGTTATAGATGCATCCGACTGGAGTTATCCAGATACACTTAAGTACTACACAGGACTTGATGTATACAATCTTGGCGTGTGCGGTGAGACTTCTTATGACATAGCACTCCGTCAGGGCGGCATAAAAATGTATGTAGGAAAGCAGGTTACAGTTAAGCAGGGTGTAAGGGCACAGATTAATATAGTGGATGAATATGGCAGTCAGGTTATGCTTGAGAACTTTAATGGTTATGAAACTGACAATGATGAGCCAGCCAATGTAGTCTACATAAATGATACACCTTTCCAGCTTGAAGCCGATAATGGAAAGCTGTATATAAGCGTATATGGTGACCGTTCCAATAAAAGTATCAAGATTAAAAAAGGAACACAGGTAGTAACTAAAGCTGCACACGATATATCTGGAGATGTTCTTGTCATACAGATGGGAAGCAATGGCGGCTGGGATGACTATGATGAGCTCATACAGCAGTATAAGGCTATGATTGATAATTCAGGTACAGAATGTTATATTATAATAGGTGATACAGATAATCCAGATGAGTCGGTTGACAGTGCATATTATACTGACAGCAGTGAAGTAGGGATTGATGATACACTGTGGGAAGCTGCGCTAAGAGAAGCATTTGGTGAGCATTTTATCAATATGAGAGTGTATATGATTGAAAATGCATTAAGTACAGCAGGACTAGAGCCTACACAGGAGGATATTGATAATATTGATGATGGAAGAGTTCCTGAGAGTTTAAAGCATGATTTTACACATCTTAATTCTTATGGATATTACGCTGTTGGTGTTGCTGTATATAATAAAGGTATTGAACTTGGTTACTGGAGCTAAGGAGAGTATTTTTATATGAATGAATATAATGCTTATATGGGGAAAAAGATAGGAATATATAAAGAACTTGCGGTAGTAATTGTAACAGCTTTTACTATCGCTGTTTTAGCTTCTTTGGGAGTATTTATGGTGTGCAGTCATTATGGCATACTTGTTGATGTGGTGGAGGATTATTCTGATTATAAGAGAAGATATGATATTCAGGTTATGCGTATGGTAAGAGAGCTTGACAGTTCATTAAGCGCTGCCATGGATGAGATAAGTGCCAATGACTTAGATGATGATAAGACACTTGGTGATGCGATGAAGTATCTCTTACAAAACGATATGCTTCCATTTGCAACAGAAGAAGTCAATAATATGAATATAACTATAGCAAACCGCAACGGACTTGTAATGTGGAAGAAAATAGTGGCGGATAAAAATGAAGACTACAGGAACAAGAAAGTGTATGTAGATGTGGATGCACTTGTTGAGAATTCATACGATGACTGTAGCACAGAGTATTCATTTGTATATACGAAAAGCATCAAAAAAACGCTGTATTATATAATATTTGAAACAAAAGTTACACCTGAGTATCTGTATGCAGATATGAAGCTTAAGGGTGTGTGTATATGTCTTGGCACAATTATATTTGTTATGTGTACCCTCATTATGACAAAGAAAAGAATAGATTATATAAGATATCTTTCAGATGTTGTAAATAGAATATCTAATGGTAATCTTAATACAACTATTGAAAAAAAAGGACATGACGAGATTACTAACATAGCTTACAGCATAGATAATATGCAGCATAATATAGACCGGATGATGAAAGAGGAACGTGAGAATGACAGAAAGAATATGGAGCTTATCACGAACCTTTCACATGATATAAAGACACCGATGACGATAATAACAGGATATCTGGATGTTATTATAAGCCATAAGTATGAGAGTGAGGAAGAACGCGATACATACACGAAGAAAGCCTTCCAGCAGGTTGAAAAGATTAATGGAATGATTCATAAGATATTTGTTTTAGCAAGGAATGAAAAGCCTCAGGTCAGTATGAATAATAAGACAAGATGTAATATATCACTTATGCTTAAGCAGGATGTATCTGAGTTTGAGGGGGTGGCGCTTAAGCAGGAGCGCAACTTCATAGCAGACATCACAGAAAGACCTGTGTATGCGGATGTGGACGTAGAACATATGAGAGAAGTGTTTGACAATATTCTTATGAATGCAATTAAGTATTCTAAGAAAAATACTGACATTATTGTAGCTTTGCTTGAAGATAATGACAGTATTGTTATAAATGTATCTAATATGACGGACTGTATTAAAAAGTCAGACTGTGAGAGAATATTTGATAAGTTCTACAGGGCAGATCATGCAAGAAATTCAAGCATAGCAGGTAACGGACTGGGACTTTCCATAGTGAAGGAAACGGTTGAGGGGCTTGGTGGAAGTGTTAAGGCAGACTATGAAAAAGGACTGTTTACTATATGCATAAAGATTAAGAAATGCAGTGATTAAAGCGGTGTCAGTATTATGCAGATGACAACGCTATTAAGGAGGAAAAATATGGCAACTGTTCTTATTGTGGATGATGAGGAAGATATAAGAGAGCTTGTAGGCATATATCTTAAAAATGAAGGTTATAATATATGCAAGGCAGTCAACGGACAGGAAGCGTTACAGTGTCTTAGTGATATGCAGATAGACCTTGCTATTCTTGATGTTATGATGGCGGATATGGATGGTATAGCACTGTGTATGGAGATAAGGAAAAAGAGCAATATACCTATTATTATGCTGTCAGCCAAGGACCAGGATATGGATAAGGTTATCGGTTTGAGTGCCGGTGCAGATGATTATCTTGCAAAGCCTTTTAATCCGGTTGAGCTTGTTGCAAGAGTGAAGGCACAGCTTAGAAGATTTAACGATTTCAATGAAAGAAAACCGAGCAGTATTCTTGAATATATGGAATTATCCATGAACCTTGAAACACACAGAGTATTTCTTAACTTGAAGGAAGTACAGCTTACACCTAAGGAATTCGCTATACTTGAGCTTCTGTGGAAGAACAAGGGCAATGTATTCTCAACTGAGCATATATATGACTCACTGTGGAGCGAGGAGGAAGCGTATGACATTAATAATGTCGTTATGGTGCATATAAGAAACTTACGCTCAAAGATAGAACCGGATATCAAGAACCCACAGTATATAAAGACTGTGTGGGGTGTGGGATATAAGTTCTCATAAACATAAAGATATATATTTACAAATGAATGAATATATTATAGAATAACGGCATATATATAAAGTGAAATTTTTACAATTCAGATTATTAATTATCTGCTAATTTATTTAACATCAACAGAACAACAAGTTGACAAAGGCGTCAGATTCAAGAAATCTGGCGCCTTTTCTGTATGTATTTTTTACAAGATGCTTCCTATAAAAGTTGAAGGAATCGGACATGAAATAAATACAGATTAGTAACTGATGGTGAAGGCTGAAAGGAGAATTGATATGAAGAAAAAGTTTTTATCGATGGTAATGGTTATGTCACTTATTATGTCACTTACGTTGGGACTTACAGGATGTGGCAGCAAGAATGATAATTCAGACAAAAAAGTGTTAAAGGTTGCATTTGAATGTGCTTATGCACCATATAACTGGACACAGGAAACGCCAGATGTTGGTAATGGAAAGCAGGCTGTTAAGATTAAAAATGCAGATGGTTATGCATATGGATATGAAGTAGAGCTTGCACAAAGAATAGCAGATGAACTTGGATACGAACTTGAAGTATATAAGATAGAGTGGAGTTCAATACTTATGGGATTACAGGATGGTTCATATGATGCGGTTATGACAGGTGTATGTTATAGTGCAGAGAGAGATGAAACATATGATTTCTCTTCACCATATTATAAGAGACAGATAGTGGGTGTTGTAAGGTCAGACAGCCAGTTTGCTAACTTTACAAAATTATCAGACTTTGCAGGAAAGTCGGCTAAGATTACAACACAGATAGCAACTAATTATGTTCCATACAAGGATGAAGTTCCAGATGGTGTCATAGCAACAGATTATGAAACATCTTCAGAATGTTTCCTTGCAGTACAGAACAAAACAGCAGATATGGTAATACTTGACTACACAACTTCAGTATCTGCACTTGCAACTATGAATAACTTAAAGATGCTTAATCTTGACTTTACAGAGCCAGAGGGTGCTTCTAATGACTGCTGTATAGTATTCCGAGAGGGCGACCCTATGAGAGATACAGTTCAGGGAGCTCTTGATAAGTTAGGATGGAACGATAAGGCAGAATTCGATAAGCTGATGGATGAAATGGTTAAGTTACAGCCAGCTTCTAACTAAATATAAATAAAAATGTTACATAAATCGCAGATTTACCTGACAAAGGTGTTAGGACCTTTAAGGTAAGTCTGCGATGTTTTATTTTATGATGTCAGTGGATTGTAAGAACAGCAGAGCAAAGAAAGCAATCCGTGTGCATCAATATATGTATTATCTAATATATGGAAAATGCATAGAAAGGAAGGCAGGCTATGATGTATATAAATACAATGGTTGCACTATCAGCTAATACGCCGGGAGCTGATGGCTCATTGGTTGAATGGGCATTGTTTATATTTAATAAATATTCAACTTTGTTCCTTAAGGCTACATGGGTAACGCTTTATGTGGCACTTATAGGTACATTATTAGGTTTCATACTTGGTTTTGCAGTAGGAATAATCAATACGGTTAAAATTCATAAGGAAGACAATATAATAAAGAAAATACTGCTGCGTGTATTGCGTGTGATAGTAGTTGTATATGTGGAAATATTCAGGGATACACCTATGATAGTTCAGGCGATGGTTATCTACTTTGGATTACGTCAGAATGATATTATGATTACTTCAGCTATAGCAGGTATTCTTGTTACAACACTTAACACAGGTGCATATATGGGAGAAACAGTAAGGGCTGGTATTAAGTCAGTTGACCCGGGACAGGAGGAAGGCGCACTTGCCATGGGAATGTCACATTTTAAGGCGATGCTTTACATAATAGTTCCACAGGCTTTAAAAAATGTCATTCCGGAAATGTGTAATACATTTGTAAATAACTTAAAGATGACATCAGTGCTTAATGTAATAGGTGTGTCAGAGCTGTTCCTTATGGCAAAGACAGCAGGTGGTGCTTACTACAAATATTTTGAATCATATATAGTCATCTCAATTATTTATTTCATTATGTGCTTTGTATTTAACAGATTATTTGCAGTGGTTGAAAAGAAACTGCAGGGAAGAAGTGATTATGAGCTTGCAACAGAATATCTTGAAAATGATTAACAGTGATAAATTCTGTTAGGTGCATATATGACAGTTTCATATTAAAAGAACAGGAGGCAGATTATGTCAGAGTCAGTTATTAAAGTTGAAAATCTTGTTAAGTCATTTGGCGACCATGAGGTATTAAAAAAGATAGATTTTGAGATATCTAAGGGTGAAGTTGTATGTATTATCGGTTCTTCTGGTTCTGGAAAGTCAACACTTCTTAGATGTATTAATCATCTTGAAACTCCGACAAGTGGAAAAATACTTTTTCATGGGGAAGAGGTTAAAAATACACAGTCATCACTAACTAAGTATCGTTCACAGGTTGGAATGGTGTTTCAGTCATTTAATCTTTTTAACAATATGACAGTGCTAAAAAACTGTATGTTTGGTGTACAGAAAATACTACACCTAAGTAAGGAAGAAGCTAAGATAAGAGCAATAAAACACTTAAGGGAAGTGGGAATGGCAGCTTATATAAATGCCCATCCGGCACAGTTATCAGGTGGTCAGAAGCAGAGAGTTGCTATAGCAAGAGGCTTATGTATGAATCCTGAAGTCCTTTTATTTGATGAGCCTACATCTGCACTTGACCCGGAGATGGTTGGTGAGGTGCTTAACGTAATGAAGGAGCTTGCAGATGAAGGTCTGACTATGATTATAGTTACACATGAGATGGAATTTGCTAAAGAGGTATGCAGATGCTGTTGGTTCACAATATTCAACAGGGTATTCAGACAGTATAGGAATAAAGGCTTATCAGTGTGACATAACAAGAAAATATTTTGTAATAGATACAGTTGAAAGCATTATAAAGGATTTTGGCAAAATAGATATCCTCATTAATAATGCCGGAGTTGCAAAGATTAATGCATTTGAGGAAACAGAAGATGAACAGCTTGATATGCATATTGACACTAATATAAAAGGTAATATCTTCTTACAATGACACTTGCATATATATTAAAGCTGGCAGGACTTTTTAGTAAAGAGGATAAAAAAACATTATCCAATCTCATATTCTATGTGACATTACCGGCATCACTTATAAGCGGTTTCACAGATGCAAAGATTAATATATATTATGTAGTTGCCATACTTACAGGATTTGGCGTGAACACAGTTATGGTAATAGCAGGTCAGATTGCATCAAGAAATAAGAGCAGGGAATTACAGGCTATATACGCTGTAAATGCATCAGGTTATAATATGGCGTGCATAGCTATTCCATTTCTTTCTAACTTTTATCCGGGTGGAGTTCCATATCTTTGCATGTTTGATGTCGGTGATTCCTTCTATACACTTGGAACAACATATGCACTGGCACAGGTAAGATTAAATCAGGGAAATAAGTCTGAAAAATGTAATATAAATCTTTTATATATAATAAAAAGTCTGTTTTCATCTATGCCATTTGTTGTCTATTTTACAATGACAGTATTATCTTTTCTTAATTTCCATCTTCCATCAGTAATTGTTGAAATAGCTGATTTCTGTGGTCATGGCAACGGCTTTCTGGCAATGATGATGATAGGAATATCACTTGAAATTAATATGAGCAGGGATACATTCAGGGAAGTAATACATTTACTGGCATTAAGATATGCAATAGGAATAGTATCGGCTATACTCATATTCTGCATACTTCCAGCACCACTTGTCATGAGGCAGATATTAGCGGCAGCAGTATTCTCATCAAGTGCAGCCGTATCTATAATATATTCAGAAAAATTAGGAGTGCCAACAGATATAGCAGCAGCACTCAATCCAATCTCTACAATATGTATGATACCTCTTATGGTTATTGTTATAATGCTAACAATGTAGGAATGGTATTGACAGAATAATCCCTTGATAACTCCATTAAATACATAATTATTAAAATGAACAGTAGGAATTCACTAAAAATTATATTATAATTACAAATACTTAGAAAATTGTAAGTTGATTGCAAGTTACGGAAAGTAAAATATGTACAAGTGATGGGTTGTGCTGTATGAAGATACGTCAAAATCAGTGCTGGCACAGCAGCTTTGTCAGTCTTACAAGACAGATACAAAGTAGTATTGAATGAGATAAACTTTCTTTGATTTATATGATAGATGATACAGAATGGAGCAGAATATATGTACAGGATTATGCTTGTAGAGGATGATAAAGAATTAGGAGAAACAATAAAGAGCCTTCTGGTACTTAAAGGATATGATGTAGAACTTATAGGAAGTGTGAAAGAATACAATAAGCATACAGAGGTGTATGATATGTATCTTCTTGATGTAAAGCTTCCAGATGGAGATGGTTTTCAGGTATGTGAAAAAATCAGACATAACTCTGATGCACCGATTATATTCATAACCTCATGCGATGATGAGGAGTCGATAGTAAGGGGACTTGATATAGGAGGGGATGATTATGTTACAAAGCCTTTTCATAATGCGGTGCTGTTATCAAGAATAAGTGCTAACTTAAGAAGAAGTGGCATGAATGATGGTGATGTATATAAGAAAGGTGAGCTTTCAATATATTTTGATAAGTATAAGCTGTACAGGGCTGGCAATGAGCTTAAGCTTTCTAATAATGAATGGGATATGCTTAAGATACTTGTTGAAAATAAGGGAAGAGTAGTTAGAAGAGATGTATTCTTTGACAGACTGTGGGATATACATGGCAACTATGTTGAATATAATACACTCACCGTTAATATGAGCCGTCTTAAGGCGAAGCTTGGTACATTTGGAGAAGAAAGAGTACCTTATATAGAAACGATAAGAAATGTAGGGTACCGCTGGATAGCATAGGAGATAAAGTATGGAGAATAGTAAGCAGATTCAGTCTGGCACCTCCAGACAGAACATAGATAAGCAGATAAGAAATTATAGAAGAAATCAGACATTATTTGTTATTGTGTCAGTAGTTATTAATGCACTCATCATTGCATTTCTAACCATATATTATAGTATCAGGCAGAGGGCTCTTGTTGGAGCCCTCTATCTGTATGATAAAGACTCAGCAGTCAATATGATAGACAGAATGATGCATATGAATATAAGTATGAATACTTACAATTCAGGAACTACGGCAATGGTTGAGGCAGGTTATACAAAGAATGGTTATGCATATCTTTCACGTATCAATGGTGAAAATGTTATGTATATTGTTATTTCACTGATTATGGCGGGGCTTTTTATATGTGGAATTATACACTGCTACAGGATAGGAAAGGATGACTGTCTTGGAGGTCTTAAGACATATGCCAAGGAGAATGAGTTGCTTAAAGGAAAGTTTGTAAAGGAGCATGAATATAACATATGTCAGTATAAGAAGATGCAGGAATTCGTTGAGAATATAGCACATCAGATAAAAACTCCGCTTTCAGTTATGACAATGAAACTTGAAATGTTACAGGATATGCTTGTTTCAGATACAGAAGGCAGCAGTACTATAGCAAATGCATCTACAATAATTACAGAATGTACAAAGAGCGCATTTAAGATAAAAGTATTTATTAAAAAGCTTCTTGATATAAGCAGGATAGAGTCGGGAAAAGTCGTGCTTGCCTCAGATAAGGTGATTATTGATTATATTGTTGAGGAGAGTGTTGAGAGTGCAGTTGTAGATAAGTCAAAGGTTATTGTTGATTATGGTGATGCCATAAAGCGTGATATGTACGCAGATGAGGGATGGCTTGTAGAAGCATTTGTCAATATAATAAGCAACAGCTATGAATATATATGTGACAGGGAAGATGGTCGTGTATACATAGATATAAGCAGTAACAATGAGGTGTGTATGATAAAAATAGCAGATAACGGAGATGGAATAGATAAAGAACATCTTGCTTACATATTCGACAGGTTTGAGGGAAAGAGCAGTCAGGATGAGTTCCATGCAGGAATAGGACTTAATCTTTCAAAGCTTATAATAGAAGCACATCATGGAAGCATAAAGGCGGGAAACAGTGATAAGTACGGCGGTGCGGAATTCAGGATAATACTGCCATTATATAAGCTTAAAGGGAAGATTGAATATAATAAATAAAGCTTAAAGCGTAAGTTATATGTAAGCAGAGTGTTGTATAGTAAATATACGAAGTACATAAGAAGAGAGATATGTGGTATCTGATGGGATATTGGAAAAGGAATTGTAATATCAGTAAAAAGATAAGGGGGTGCCTTTATGAATACTGAATATGTGAATTATTGTTTTAAAAGCATAAAAAGACGTTTAAAGAGTGTCACAAGAACATCACTTGCGGTATTTTTAGTTTTTGTTTTCGTGGCGTGGGTTATGCTCTTTAAGTCTGATATGTATGAGTGGCAGATGCAGTCAGCAAAGCAGAGATTCGGGAACTGGTTTGTTATGATGTATGGCTCTGACAATAAGGAAAACAGTGAGCTTAAGGGCCATCCTTATCTAGATAATTCGGGCAAAGCAGGTGTGGTTAATTATGTATATGATAATAATGACGAGAAGTCTGACATTAAGATAGGATATATGTCAGATGAGTTCATAAAAATCGGCAATATCAGGGCAGATAAGGGACATTTTCCCCAAAGCAATGATGAGGCTGCACTTGACTGGAATACATTAATATCACTTAATCAGGGGACAGAGTTAGGGCAGGATATCAGTATAAAAACAGCTATAAAAAACAGTTCAGGAGATACTGATATTATAACAAAGACATATAAGCTGTGTGGTATATTAGACAGTTATACTAATGTATGGACCGGTGGAAATAATGTACCGGGAATTATAGTTACACAGCAGGAGGCAGCAGATATTAAGCAGAATGGAGATGCTGTGTATATATATTCTGCCAACAGCAATTATGTTGAGAACAACTACAGGGATATATATGAGGGGATAAAGAAGAAGGCAGGAGCACTGCTTGAATATAACAGCAGTGTATATGATTATGAGCCGTGGGCAGGAAACTTTATATACGATTATATGTATATTGTGCTTGCAGCCATAGGCATAGCAGCAATAGCTTACCAGCTCACAGTTTATAACAGGCAGAGAAAAAATGTATACAGCATATTGAAAGGTCTGGGTGCCAGAAGAGTACAGCTTATAGGTAAGGCATTTATTGAAAATTCAGTTATTGTAATATGTTCATCATTAGCAGGTCTGATTTTTTCAATAATATCTGCCCGTCTGGTGTGCCTTATTGTAGAAATAGTGTCGGGAGTAAGTTTCTTTTCAATAGATAAAGAGGTATATATAAGTCTGGTAATTATGCTTGCTGCGGCAGTTATAGCGGGGCTTTTTGTAAGCATTTATATGCCGGAAAGAAAAGAGAAGAATAAAAAAACATATAAAAGTGCTAAACACATAGCAAAGCATACAATAAATAAAAATAATTATATAAATCAGACATATAAAAGACTTAAAGACTGTCAGCCGCTTATACAAAGAGTGTCACTAAGGATATTTTCACTTGCTATGATGATAATAATGGCTGGATGTGTGGCAGGTATAATAGTTACATATAAAGATTATAAAGCCGGCACAGATGATGTGGATATAGTAGGTTTTAAGCAAGAGGATAAGAATGCGGCATATATAATGAATTATTGCTGGGATATTACTGAACCATATCCGTCATTATATTCTAATGACACGAGAGGTTTTTATAAGAATTATTATTCGCATACATTTGTTACTCCAATGTGGGAGGAATATTACAAAAGAGATATCAGTTCGTACAGTGAAAATTTGTTAAGCAATGGACAGATTAAAAGAAGGATATATAGTAATCATACAGAGCTTTTATATAACATAAAGCGTGCAGATGCTCTTATGTATAAAGGTATAGATGAGAGCATAATAAGTTATCTTAATAATATATCAGGTGTTAAAGAGATAAATTATGGATACTTTGACACTGCAAGAGTATGGCATTGGGATAATATGAACTATAATAAAATGGGTATAGCGTGGTATGTTCAGGATAGTCAGAACAAGCATATAACAACTAATGCCAATCCAGAGGACACAGACCGGTATCTTTTTGCAACTGAGTATGTAAAACCTGACAGTAAGATATATGATATACTTTGTGAGTATGCAGGTAAAGATAAGCTTAGTTATGATGAATTTGCAAATGGTGATAAATGTGTTGTATTTCTTAATAAAAATATTGAAGGAGAGTATGACGATACAATTACGGAGGGAACAAAGATAGGACTTATGGGTTATAGTACATATCCTCCTGCTGTTGGAGAGGGGGAGGTAAAGGAACGTTATACGGGAAGTTATTATAAGGCTGTAAAGAATTATATGAATGATGTAGGTCCGCAGCTTGATGATTACTATGATAGCAGGAGTGTGTTATATGAAATAATGGAAAAATATACATATAACAGGGATTTCGTTCCAGCAGCAGAAAGTGAGGCAGCCTGTGTCATATATGTTGACGATGAGGTGAAGGAGAGCTTAAAGGAATATATTCCAGAGTTTGGTTTATATACTATGATTGTATCTGATGAGACTGGTAAAAAGGCTGTGGATACACAGAATGAGTGGTTAAAGGAGTATCTTACAGCGGATAAGCTTCCAGATGAGCTTACTCTTTCCATGAAGTATAATCAGGTAAATATAAGATACAGTCTTAATTCTGTATATAACGGAACAGCCAATACAGTAGCTTCATATCTGGGACAGGCAGGTTTTTCATACAGCAGCTACTCAGAGCCAAAGGATGTTTTAAGAAGCAATACAATGGAAGCTTTCATACTGTATGGCTTCACTCTTGTCACGGCAGCGCTTTCATATATTGTTGTTATTATGCTTGTATTAAGAAATACGATGTCGGAATACAGAAGCAGGATAAGGATATTAAGAAGTACTGGTGCAGATAAAGATGTTATATTTAAGGTGTATATGACAATGTGTATAAGAGAGTCCCTGTGGTGCATTATACTGGCGCCGGTTGTACTTATACTTGAGGCGGTATACCTGAAGCTTGGACTTAAAAATGTTTAATCATTGAATTAATAGAAGGTGTTAATTTGAATACAGAGTATATAAAATATTGTATAAGAAGCGTAAAAAGACGATGGAAAAGCATACTAAGAACATCACTTGCGATATTTTTTGCATTTGTTTTCGTTGCAGGTGTTATGCTGTTTAAGTCTAATATGTATCAGTGGCAGTTACAGTCAGTAAGGCACAGATTTGGCAGCTGGATAATAATGCTTTATGATAGTAACCTTGAAGAGAATAGTGAACTTAAAAATCATCCATATCTTAATGAGTCAGGAAAAGCCGCTGTTGATAATTATATGTATGATACTAAGAAGCAGCAGGACGTAAGTAGTGTCAAGTTAGGATATATGTCAGATGAATTCATAAGTATAGGCAATATATCGCTTCGTGAGGGAAGTATGCCACAGGAGGATGATGAGGCAGCAATAGAATGGGATACGCTTATTAAGCTTAATCAGGGAACTACGATAGGGCAGGATATAGTAATAAACATAAGAAAGAGTAACAGTCCTTATAGTGATGTAATAGAAAAAACATATAAGCTCACTGGAATACTTAATAACTATACCAATGTGTGGACAGGCGGAAATAATGTACCCGGTATTATATTAAAAGAGGATGAAGCAGACAGTATTAACAGAATAGGAAAGGCGACATATATATATTCATCGAACAATTATATAGATAAGAATTATACGGGTATATATGAGGGGTTAAAGAAGCGTACAAAGAAATCACTTATATATAACAGCAGTGTGTATGATTATGAGCCATGGGGCGGTGGATATATATACGATTATATGTATATCATACTTATGATTACAGGAGTAGCAGCAGTTGTCTACCAGATGCTTATACATAGTAAGGAACGGAGCAGAATTAACCAGATAATGGCTAATCTTGGTGCTTCAAAGCTGCAGATTATGACACAGGCATTTATAGAAAATATTCTCATAGTTATTGTAGCTGCACTGTCGGGGATGTTTCTTTCAATAGGTCTTGGAAAGCTGGTCTGCTATTTAATCGGAAGAAGCAAGGGCTATCAGTTTTTCGTGGTTGAAAGCAGCATATATACTTATGTGTTTGTCATGTTTCTGGTATCTGTAGCAGCAAGTATGGTGGTAAGCTTTATAGATAAGAAAAATATTAAAGTACATAAGCAAAGTAAAATAGGAGCCAGCACAGAAAGAAGAATATCGAAAAAAGACAGGATAAATAAACATAATTATATACGCCAGACATATAAAAGGTTTATAAAGACAGAAGGAATTGTATCAGGAGCAGCTGTAAGAATATTTGCTTTTGTTATGTTTTTAGTTATTATGGGATGCATATTTAATAGTGTTAAGGCTTATAAAGAATATGTAGATAATTCACAAAAGTCGGATATAATTGCATTTAACTCGACAGATAATGAGAGCTTTTATAATATGTATTATGTAAAGAAAAAGCCTATGAACAGCTCAGGCAGATTATATGATACAGATATAAACAATAATACTGAGCAGGTAAGAACAAGGGAACAGTTAAAAGAAAATATCAGTAAGATGAAGTTCGTATATGATTACACTTTCGAGCAATATAACAATATGTATAGTTATTATAGTGTGGAAGAAACAGAACATGGCACGCAGAAATATTTAAATGAATATAGCAGCTTCAGAATGAGCAATAATATTAAAAATGCGGATACTATTTTGTTTAATGGTTTTGATGATAATACTATTGACTATATTATGAATATAGATGGTGTTGAAGATATAAGCTATGGATATTATGAAACTGGGAGAACCTGGCACTGGAATACTATGGATTATAACAAGCTTGGAACGTCATGGTATATTAATTACAGCTTTAATGATAATAGTATACAGACATCGTCTGATGGAAATACATGTGAAGAGAAGTATCTGTTTGCAACAGAATATGTAGAAGATGGCAGTGATATGTATGATATATTAAAAAGTCACATCATAAAGAGTGACTTTGATGATGAGGCATTTAACAGCGGTGAGGAAGTTGTTATATTTGTAGATAAGAACCCTGATGGAGAGTATGACGACACTATTGTTGAGGGAATTGATATAAAACTTAATAATTATAAGTGCCGTCTGACTGCATATAATAATACATCGAATATAGATAGTCTTAACAGTTATGAGAGGGCATTAAGTACATATATAAAGAATAGTGGATTAGACGATAAAATTACATACGTAGATAGTCTTACAAATAAGCCGGACTATGAAGAAGAAAAGCAGAATTATAGAAATTATCTTATAAATGAAATATATAGCCCAATGACATTGTTATGGTTAGATAATAAAAGTGAGGATGAACAATATGAAGAGGTAATGAGGTATTTTTTTAATAAAATTAAAAAAAATTATTATTACTATATTGATTATGAGCCGGCAGCAACAACAAAAGCAGCGTACGTTATACAGCTGGATGATGATATGAAAGAAATGCTAAAAGAATATGTACCAGAATTCGGACAGTACACTATGATAGCATCTTTAAATCTAGCGAATAAAGCCATGGATACACAGAATGAGATAATAAAGAATTATTTCCAGCTTGACGAACTGCCAGATGAGATTAAGCTTAAGCCGGTGTATAATCAGATAAAGCTAAGATACAGCATGAATTCACTGTATAGCGGAACAGTAAATACAGTGAATTCATATATGCAGCAGGCAGGTATAGGATATAATTCTTATTCAGAGGAAAAAGACGAAGTTAAGAGCAAGACATTAGAGGCAATTATATTTTATACATTTACAGGTGTCATGGCGGCATGTGTATACATAATTATAGCGGTTCTTGTACTAAACAGCAGAATTCTAAGACATAAGGAAACTATGCAGATATTACTAAACAGCGGTGCTGACAGGAGTATAATATTCCATATATATATGAAATGGTGCGTAAGGGAAAGCGTGTACTGTATCATACTTATGCCGGTTATACTTATTGTTGATGCAATGATTATAAGGAAGGCTGCTTAGATGTATTAGATGTATACAGCAGGTTAAATAATTAAGGTATTATGTGAAAAAAAATCAGATATTTTATTTTCATACGGCTCAATAAATAGCCGGGTAAAGAATATTTTATCAAATGAAAAAGCAGGAAAGGGCGATATTATGGGAGAAATATTAAGGGCAGAAGGCATAAGCAAAACTTACCATACAGGTACAGTCGATGTACACGCATTGAAAAAATGCGACATAAGTATAAGAAAAGGTGAATTCACAGCTATTATAGGAAAGAGTGGTTCGGGAAAGTCGACTCTTCTTAGAATACTTGGCTCTATGGATAAGCCTGATGAGGGTGAGGTATATATTGATGATATTAATATCGGTGAATTAAATGACAGGCAGTTATCAAAGCTTAGAAGGGAAAAGATTGGATATGTATATCAGAATTACAGTCTTATACCAGAGTATACTGCATATGAAAATATAGCACTTCCTGTTGTGCTTGATAATCAGGATGTTGACGAGGAGGAGATTAATGACCTGTTAGATGCTCTTCAGGTAGAACACTGCAGGGATAAGTTTCCAGAGCAGATGTCGGGTGGTGAGCAGCAGAGAGTGGCTATAGCAAGGGCACTTATTATGCATCCGGCAGTTGTATATGCAGATGAGCCTACTGGTAATCTTGATGCAGAGAGTGCAGAAAATGTTGCGGCGATGCTGTCGCTTGCAGCAGCAAAGTACAGACAGACTATAGTTATGGTAACACATGACAAGCAGATGGCAGAGTATGCGGACAGGATACTTAGCATTGTGGATGGACATGTTATATCAGATGTTACAGAGTAAATTATGATATGATGGGCGCAAAACAAAAGAAAACGGCTGTGAAGCAGACATTTACTTTTCCTGCGCCATTAACGAACAGGAATGGAGAAGTTATGCATATTTCTAAGACTTCAGCTACACAGATAGTAGAGGAGATATCAAAGCTTGTAAAACAGAATATTAATCTTATGGATGAAACCGGACATATAATCGCAAGCTGTGACAAGTCAAGAATAGGAAGCTATCATAATGGTGCGTACAGGATTATATCAGAAAATCTTGATGAATATTATATTGAAGAGGATGACCTGTCTGTAGGTGTTAAGAAGGGAATTAATCTTCCTCTTGAGCTTGATGGCGAAATTGTGGGTGTAATTGGTATGACAGGACCTTATGAAGAGGTTATAACATCAAGTAAGCTTTTAAAGAAGATGACGGAAATTCTACTTATGGAAAACAGGGCAAGTTATCATAAGCTTATGGATAAGCGTGTAAGAAATGCATTTTTTGAGGAATGGCTTATTAATGGTACTTACAACAGGGCTGACCTTGAGGAGAGAGGTCACTCGCTTGGGATAGATATTAATACACCAAGGAGAATATTTATTGTCAGTATAGATGAGCTTGATAATTATAAGGACTCACAGCAGGGACAGTCAAAGATTGCCAAGTTTGAAAATGATGTTGATGCATTTTTAAAAAGAAATAACAGCCGTATGCACTTTAGAAATGCTTCACGACAGATAATAATCATAGATGATATGAAGACAGAAAAGCTTGTAAAGTTTGCAGGGGAGCTTGCTGATTACATATATGATAAAGAGGGCGTTGAGCTTAATATAGGCATAGATGGCGGCGATGGTGACATGCATGAAAGATACGTTCAGGCGCACCGGGCATGGAATGCAGCCGCCTCTGAGCATGAGCAGATAATGTGTTATGAGAATATGAGCCTTGAACTTTTAATGAGCAATATATCAGTAGAGATTAAGCTTGAATACTTAAAGAAGATATTTAAGGGTGATGACTATGATGAGATATGCGACAGTATTGCTATGTTAAAGGCTTACTTTAATGCGCAGGGTTCAATACAGAAGGCAGCAGATGAGCTGTATATCCATAAGAATACGCTTCAGTACAGGATATCAAAGTTAAAGGAAACTACGGGTCTGGATGTGAGAAAACCAACGGAAAGTCCTGCGCTTTATCTTGCCTATAGTATCGCAGAGGAGCTTATAAGTGAGAATTATGATTTATCACTGTTGTTACGTGGAACAAAATAAAAAAATATTTATGTTATAAGTAACATATGAAAACCTCATTTTCTATGCTATTATTGTACTATACAAAGCACAAGAGGTTGTGCAAAACATACAATAATTTAATAGAAATGAGGTGTTTTTATGTCGGGTATAGCATTAATAATTGCATTCGTGATTGCTATCATCGTGATGATAGTTGCAATTTCTAAGTTTAAGGTACATCCTTTCTTAGCAATTATGGTAGTATCAATTATTCTTGCAATGTTGGCAGGAATTCCATTTGTTGATACTGTCAATGCAGACGGAACAAAGATTTCCGGTATTCCTACAGTAATAGGAGCCGGCTTCTCAGGAACATTCAGCAGCATAGGTATTGTTATCATACTTGGTGCATTAATCGGTTCAGTTCTTGAGAAAACAGGAGCAGCACTTAAGCTTGCTGATATGGTAATCAAGGTAGTAGGAAAGAAAAGACCGGAGCTTGCCATTGAGCTTATGGGCTGGGTAGTATCTATTCCAGTATTCTGTGATAGTGGTTTTGTTATTCTTAATCCTATCAGAAAGGCACTTGTAAAGAGAACGGCAGCTTCAAGTGTAGCTATGACAGTAGCTCTTTCAGCAGGACTTTATATTTCACACGTATTTATTCCACCAACACCTGGTCCAATAGCAGCAGCTAATACACTTGGTGTCGGAGATAACCTGTTACTTGTTATGGGACTTGGTGTTGTATGTTCAATCTTCCCTCTTATTGCAGGTCTTATATACGCCAAGTATATTGGAAAGAAGGTTAAGAGTGCGGATGAGGTAACAGACAGTTCAGAGGTAATTAAGACATATGAAGAATTAGTAGCAGAGTATGGAAAGCTTCCAAACGGCTTTAATGCACTTGCACCTATTCTTGTTCCAATCATTCTTATGGCACTTGGTTCAATTTCATCTATGGCAGGCTGGACGGGCGCGATTGATGTAGCATGCCAGTTCTTAGGAAAGCCTATCATAGCTCTTGCGGTTGGTACTATATTTGCAGTAATACAGCTTGCTACAGCTAATAAGATATCAGACTTCTATGACATTACTAACGAAACTTTAAAGACAGTCGGACCTATACTTTTCGTAACAGCAGCCGGTGGTGTATTAGGTAAGGTTATATCATCAAGCTCAATGGTTACATATATAACGCAGCATGCAGAAGTTCTCTCAGCAGTAGGAATATTCTTCCCATTCCTTCTTGCAGCTATATTAAAGACTGCGCAGGGTTCTTCTACAGTTGCTATTACAACAACAGCTGGTATCATAGCTCCATTACTTGGCGCACTTGGTCTTGCTTCACCAGTAAAGACAGTACTTTGTGTAATGGCTATCGGTGCTGGTGCCATGACAGTATCACATGCTAACGATTCTTACTTCTGGGTTGTTACTAACTTTGGTGAAATGACACCTGAACAGGGATATAAGACACAGACAGTATGTACATTAATAATGGGTATTGCTTCAATGGTTGAAATATTTATACTTTCATTAGTGTTATAGAAGTATTATTAAAATATGATGGTATCAGGGATGAAAGTTAAAAGGTAGTCAGTATCATTATGCTTGCATAATAAGACTTCGTAGCAATGTAGCAATTTTGATACATTAGTTATGGGGCAAAATACATTTTAACTATGACATCATCACATAAGACCTATTGGCGGTTATACTGATAAGTACATTCTGGACTTGTTGGTATAGCCGCTTTTTATATTAAAATGTATATAAATATGATTAGCGTGATTTAATATGTAAAACTATAAATGAGAGTATATAAGTTATTATATGATATAAGTGTCAAAAAGTCGTGAATATAATTTTTATGAAAGTTTGAGATGTTTAAAAATGCTTATTTATAGAATAAAATAGAAGATATAAGGAGGCAGATATAAGATATGGTAGTTGGTTTTGTAGGACTTGGAATAATGGGAAAGCCTATGGCAAAAAATCTGTGTAAGGCAGGTTATTCGCTTATCGTTGATGAACATCATAAAGAAAATACAGATGAGCTTATCAAGTCAGGTGCAAAGAGCGGTTCTTTAAAAAAGATAGCAGGCTCAACTGTTATGAATGCCAAAGTGCCTATGATGATAGAGGATAATGTAAAGCCGGGCTTTAGAATAGACCTTCACATAAAGGACTTGAATAATGCCCTTGAATGTGCACACAGTGTAGGTGCACCAGTTCCTATGACAGCACAGGTATCTGAGATAATGCAGTATCTTCACAATAACGGTGACGGAAACAGCGACCATAGTGCGATTATACATTATTATGAGAAGCTGACAGGGACGAAATTGTAGATAATATATTGAGCGCAAAAGAAAAGGAAGCGGCTGCGAAGCAGACATTTACTTTTCTTGCGCCATTAACGAACGAACAGTCATGCGAAGCAGACATTATATACAGATTCGGAATGGAGTGAAGGAAAAGATATGCTGACAGAAAAAAGACATGAGATTATATTGCAGCTACTTAGGAAAAAAGGCAGCATAACTGTGAATGAGATTAAGGATGAGCTTGGAATATCCGAGTCGACTATACGAAGGGACCTTAACACACTAGATGAAGAGGGCAAGCTTGTCAAAGTTTTTGGTGGTGCTGTATCAGTTAATTATGAATTTTCAGGAGAAGAGCCGACTGTGTCGCAGAAAAAAGATGTTAATCTGGATGCAAAGAAGGCGATAGCTAAGTATGCGGCAGGGCTTATAGAACCAGATGATTTCGTGTATATTGATGCAGGAACCACAACAGGATGTATGATAGATTATATAAGAGAAAAAAATGCCACATATGTCACTAATGCGGTTGCACACGCAAGAAACCTTGCAATAGCAGGCTTTAAGGTTATACTTATAGGCGGTGAGCTGAAAGGCTCAACAGAGGCGGTTGTTGGCAGCAGTGCAGTTGAGGCACTCAGGGAGTACAACTTTAATAAAGGCTTCTTTGGTGCTAATGGAATAAGCATAAAAAGCGGAATAACAACTCCTGATATTAGTGAGGCAGCTGTCAAACGTACAGCAGTGGAGCACAGTAACTATAAGTATGTGTTAGCTGACTCAGCCAAGTTTGATAATGTAAGTTCAGTTACATTTGCAAGGATAGACGAAGTTAAGTTTATTACGGATAAGAATGTAGCGGATATATATAAGGATTATGACGTTAAGGTTGTTTTGTGATTGAGAAAATAAAAAAATAATATATTGTATAATGTATCTATATTACAAAGATATATCTAAGTGACTTATTTAATATAACATAAGTAGTAGTAGCTAAGCGTGCCAGCAGCTTCGTGGTTAATCACCTGAAACTGCTGGCATTCCTTTGTGCAATATGTATAAAATATTAAAACCGACTACTTATCTAACTCAGCTAATTGTGCAGAGATAGCTTTCTTGATAGCGTTGAAAGACTCTTTGCTTATGTCATGTTCGATACGGCAGGCATCTTCTTCAGCTACTTTCTTATCAACTCCAAGCTTTATGAGCCATGATGAAAGAATCTGGTGTCTTTCGTATATCATTTCGGCGATTTCCCTGCCAGAATCTGTAAGATATATATATCCTTCTTTAGTGACTCTTATGTGTTCTGATTCTCTAAGATTTTTCATGGCGATACTTACACTTGATTTTTTATAGCCCATCTCGTTGGCGATGTCTATAGAGCGCACAACAGGCAGCTTCTTACTAAGCATAAGTATTGTTTCAAGATAATCTTCTGCTGATTCGTGAATAACCATAGTTAATTCCCCCTAGTATATATAAATAATAATAACTGTAACATATGCCGATATGCTATAATCTGCATATATATGCAAAATAAAGCATCGATATTCTAATTAAGTGTTTAGAGTATAACATATAATAAAAAATTAAGCAAATTATTAGTCCGTATAAGGCAAAATATGGTATACTGACATTATTATGATATTGTTAAGAGTTATATAAATCTGAGAGATAGATGGGGTCTGAATATTAACATTATTATAATGTCAGGAATATAAAGTCATTAGTGCCTGAATGGTAAGATTTTTGGAACTGATATCAATATATATGGGTAAGAATAATAAATATAGAAATTGGATGGTAGCACCTATGAATGAGGTTAATGAATTATTCACAAAAGAAAATGTAGAACAGATAGTAGTTCCACAGATAGTTAAGGACGATTTATTAAGTATTATAGAGGAAAAGTTAAAAAGAGCAGGTTTTTATTACAGAATAGCATACAGGGTAAAGGCTGTTGATTCGATGGTCAACAAGCTTATATTCAAGGATTACAGAAGACCAGGTACAGAAAATGCTGATAAAAAAATGCAGGATCTTATAGGTATACGAATTATATTGTATTTTGTTGATGACGTTGATACATGCAGAAAGCTTCTTGATACACTTTTTGCATCGCCGGGAATGTGGGAAACTACAGAAAATAATGAGTATGAGTTCAAGGCTATGAAAGTCAATGGAATATTCCGGCTTCCGGCTTACCTTAGCAAGACTATAGTCAATCCTTATCTTACAGAATATGTTGATGACACATTTGAGGTGCAGGTAAGGACAAATTCTTTTGAGGGATGGCACGAGATAGAGCATGATATGCGATATAAAGGTTCGGCTTTCGGTATAGGAAATGAGGCACTTGCACGTAAGATGAACAGTATACTTGCCACTTTTGAGCTGTGCGATGACTCTATAGTGGTGCTGTTAGAAGACCTTGGACACCAGCATTACAAGGATAAGAAGTGGAATGATATGCTAAGATGCCACTACAGGCTTAAGTTTGAAAATGAGCCACTTCATCCTTATATAGAGGAACTGTTTGACTCGGATACGGAACTTGCAAAGATATTTTACAAGTTTAAAAGACCAGCGGCTATTGAGCAGCTCTGGATGGATACGTCAGAGAAGGGCATAGAACTTACAGTCAATAATATAGTAAGGATAGTAAACCAGATAGGCCCTAATGATGAAAGACTGAATGAGGTATTTAAGAGAATAGACGAAGAACACGGGCAGGCTATGGAAGCTGTAAGCAGGAGAAGAAAGTTTGAACCGTTTAAGAAGCTTGGTATATACAAGGTGTTCCAGTCACATTCATTTATAGACCTTACCAATCTGTCTATAGAAGATGCTTATAAAAAAGCTGTGAATTACATATATTCGTGGGTAAGTTCTAGATTTTCAGAAGTATTTGATGATATGCCAGATAGTGTTAAGAATTATGATAATGAAAGTCCTGGATATCGTGTATCGATAGCTTATGAGCCGGAAAAGCTTTACTTTAAAGAGATTACAACGCATCTTGATTCAAAGATAGCAAATAGGCTGTGGATATCAGTTGCAACTATAGAAAAACAAGGCGACAGGCTTATGTTTGATGTGAGCAATGAGTATTCAGAGCCTACAGAAAAGTACAGAGATAATGAAAATATATTATTCAGCCGTCCGAACTTTTATGGAGAGATTGCAGATAATATAGGAATATGCGATATAGAAAGATTAAGACAGAATGTAAGAAGCATAGGCGATAAAGAAGAGTATGGAGTTCTTAAGAAGCTTATAACAGATGAACAAAGAGAATTTCCTGTTGTTGTGTTTGTTGCATCGGATGATTACTGGGTTGAAAAGTTTGATGTTGATTACTTTGCATATCTTGTCGGATATTATGCGCATATTAAGAGAATAACCACCGAAGAGCTGGCTGAACAGTTTGCAAAGGATTATGACCTTGATGAGGATGAATACAGGGATTCCATCACAGTATTCTATCCGGGTAAAGCACCAGTAACAAGCTATAAGTCACATATACTTAACACAACATTTGAAGTTATAAAGATAGAAAAAAAGAAGTACTGGAACGAGAATGGCTGTCGTGCATTCAGACGTCAGCTTGTATCAGACATAAGAGAGAATAATGTAGTTAAGTAAAGTGAGGGTATACTTGTAACAGGAAGTATTCCTGAATATGGCAAATGTAGTTAAAGCAGTGATAAAGTGGGAGATAGATATGGAGAATTCTGTTGTTGAACCTAAGTTAGATTGTAATGAGCTTGACCGTTATTATATGTCTATGCCGGATGGATATATTGTAGTTAAGATACCATATGCAAAGTCAGGTATGGACGAGTGGGATATAGTGTACGTTAACCAGAAGCTGGCAGATTATATGCAGCTTGACAGGGATTATATGCTGCATAATACATATGGACATATATTTTCATATAAAGATGTAACGCTTAAGGAATTGTACGTTAATGTGGCATATCACGGAGTACCTATGGAGACAGAGATATACAGCAGTGTTGCAAAGAAGTATTTCGGTGTTACGGCATATCAGTTTGCAGGAGGATACTTTGCATGTCTTGTTAAGGATATAACGCAGATGAGACTTTATCAGGCGGCAGTATCAAGTACATTACAGGCGTACTATGAAGTGTATCATGTTAATCTTGCAGAGGATTATTGTCAGATGATATATCCAAAGTACTGGAGTTCGGATGAAACACTCAGCTATTCAAAGAAGATAACGAGAAGAATTTTTCATAATATTATATGTGAAAATCCAAGTAAAGATATAGAAAAGCTCATAAATGCAGAGAATATTAAAAATGAGTTAAAGGACAGGGACGTTGTCGAATACCGCTATAAAAGGCAGATTGAAAAGGATGCATACAAGTGGTGTCTTGTAAGCTTTATTGTAGAGGAAAGAGAGGAAGATATACCTGTCTGCGTTACTATGACAATAAGAAATATAGAAGACGTATTAAAGAAAGAGATGGAACAGCAGATGCTAATCGAAGAGGCACTTGCGCAGGCAGAAAGTGCAAGCAGGGCAAAGGGAGAGTTTCTTTCTAATATGTCACATGAGATAAGGACACCTATGAATGTTATTCTTGGTTATACATCAATAGCCAAGAATAATATGGATAATATAGTCAAAGTAGAAGACTGTATAAATAAGATAAAGACGGCAGGTAATCATCTTGTAAGACTGATTAATGAAATTCTTGATGTGTCGCGCATAGAGAGTGGAAAGGTCAGTATAGAGAAGGATGAGTCAGATATATGTGAGCTTATGGATAACTTTTATAATATACTTGTTATCCAGTCATCAGGCAAGAAACAGCAGCTTTCCATGGATAAGGATATAAAGCATATTTATGTGTATATGGACTGGATGCGTATCAACCAGGTACTTATTAATATAGTGGGTAATGCAATAAAGTATACTCCAGAAGGTGGACATATACATATAAATGTAAAAGAAGTAGAAAAGCCAGATAAAAGCTATAGTGATTACGTATTTACAGTAAAAGATGATGGCAGGGGCATAGCTAAAAAGGATATACAGCATTTGTTTGATATGTATACAAGAGGTGCATACGACAGTGATGCAAGTGTTGAGGGAACTGGACTTGGCTTGTCGATAGCCAAAAGAATTGTCGAGCTTATGAACGGAACTATAGAGGTCGAGAGTGATATTGGACTTGGAACTGAGTTCACAATCACAATACCTATGAAGTATATAATAAAGAATACTAATACTAAGTTAAGAGAAAATGTGTTAAATGGTAATATTCACAGTAAAGAAAATATACAGGATAGCGGTGTGTCATATCAGGAAGATGACAGTGAGGATACAACTGGCAGAATTCTTTCATCTATAAGGATTATGGTTGTGGATGATAATGAGTACAACAGGGATATAGCTACAGAGATACTGCGTGAAAGCGGAGCAGATGTGACGGAATATTCCAATGGCCTTGATGCAATAGAATATATTAAAAGTGCAACGGAGGATGCAGTTGACATAATTCTTATGGATGTAAGGATGCCGGGTATGGATGGCTTTGAAACTACAAAGATTATAAGAAGTCTTGATAATACCAAAAAGGCGGGAATTCCGATAGTCGCCATGACAGCCAATGCATTTGATGAGGACAGGAAGAAGGCACTTGAAAATGGGATGAACGGGCATATATCAAAGCCATTTAATGTAGATACATTTGCAGAAACAGTGTTAGGATATATAGGCGAGAGGATGAACTCATCAAAAACAGAATGAAACTCGGGAAAATGAGTTGACATCTGGCAGTAAGTAGGGTACGATTTAGTGTATTAAAGTTATAAATTATTCACGTGGTAGTGAAGTGAAATGGAGAGTTAGAAAATGAAGACTTTTACCAATAATAAGATGCTGAAGCGTATGTTACTTGTGCTTCTGGTGTGTTCACTGATAGCTGGAACACTGACAGCGTGCGGCAGTAAGAAAAAAACAGGTGGTATAACAACATTTACAGTAGGTTTCGATGCGGAATTCCCACCTTATGGATATAAGGACGATAATGGGGAGTATGTAGGCTTCGATCTTTCACTTGCAGAGGAAGTCTGTAAACGTAATGGCTGGGAACTTGTAAAACAGCCTATCGACTGGGATTCTAAGGATATGGAACTGGCATCCGGAACAATCGACTGTATATGGAATGGTTTTACCATGAATGGAAGAGAGTCAGATTATACGTGGACAACTCCTTATATAGATAATTCACAGGTAGTTATAGTTAAGTCGGGTTCAGCTATAAGCCAGTTATCAGACCTGGCAGGAAAAGTTGTAGTTGTACAGGCTGATTCGTCAGCACTTGCAGCATTTACAGGCGATGATGCAACAGAAGAGAATCTTGCACTTGCTAAGAGCTTCGCATCACTTCAGCAGGTAGGCGATTACAATGCAGCATTTATGAACCTTGAGTCAGGTTCAGTGGATGCTATCTGTATGGATATGGGTGTTGCAAAGTATGAGCTTGAAGCGAGGGGCAGCCAGTTTAGGATGTTATCAGAGCAGGTATCAAAGGAACAGTACGGTATAGGCTTTAAGACAGGCAACACAGAACTCAGGGATACAGTTCAGGATACACTCTATGAAATGCTTGCTGACGGAACATTTGAAAGTATCGCAAAGGACTGGGGACTTGAGGAGAGCATATGCTTAAGTGCAGACAATAAGGTAAATGATGTGACAGAGGATAAGGCATCAGGAAGCTTCGTAAGTAACTTTACAGATGTTGTAGGCAAGCTTGCAAGCGGTATGTTAGCAACACTTGGAATATTCTTCCTTACATTAGTATTCTCACTTCCTTTAGGTATGTTACTTATGTTTATAAGAGTATCCAAGATAAAGGTTGTACAGTGGTTAGCAAAGATATACATATCTATTATGAGAGGAACTCCTCTTATGCTTCAGCTGCTTGTTGTATTCTTTGGACCATATTATATATTTGGAATATCTTTATCATATAGTTACAGATTTTATGCGGTTATCATAGGATTTTCACTTAACTATGCAGCTTACTTTGCAGAGATATTCAGGTCAGGTATAGAGGCGATACCGATAGGACAGCATGAAGCGGCCTCTGTGCTTGGATACACTAAGAGCCAGACATTTATAAGAATAATATTCCCTCAGATGATGAGAATAGTCCTTCCATCTGTAACTAACGAAGTGATTACACTTGTTAAGGATACATCACTTGCATTTGCACTTGCATACACAGAAATGTTCACACTTGCAAAGCAGATAGCGGCGGCTAACGCAAGTATTATGCCACTTTTCGTAGCGGGTGTATTCTATTACATATTTAATTTTGTTGTTGCATGGGTTATGGAAACTATAGAAAAGAAAATGCGTTATTATAAGTAAGATAGTTATAAGCAGTGCAGAAATGGAGATTATTATGAATTTACTTGAAATGAAACATGTTAAGAAAACATTTGATAATCTTGAAGTGTTAAAGGATATATCTATAGAAGTTAAAGAGGGAGAGGTTGTAGCTATCATAGGCCCATCGGGTTCTGGTAAGTCTACTTTCTTAAGATGTGCTACACTTCTTGAAACAATGGATGAGGGAACACTTGCTTACTGTGGTGAGAGTGCTACACTCAATACATCCGGTGCAACAGAGTATGTTGATAAGAATACGCTTCACCACTTAAAAAACGACTTTGGTCTGGTGTTTCAGAATTTCAATCTTTTTCCACATTTTTCGGTGCTTAAGAATGTCATAGATGCGCCTGTAAATGTGCAGAAGAGGAATAAAGACGAAGTTATTGCAGAAGCAAGGGAGCTTTTAAGCAAAGTAGGACTTGAGAATAAAGAGGATAATTATCCTGGTCAGTTATCAGGCGGACAGCAGCAGAGAGTAGCGATAGCAAGGGCGCTTGCCATGCATCCTAAGATGTTGTTTTTTGATGAACCTACATCAGCACTTGACCCAGAGATAACTGCAGGTATTCTTAAGCTTTTAAGAGCGCTTGCCGATGAAAAGATGACAATGGTTATAGTTACACATGAGATTGCATTTGCAAGAAATGTAGCTGACAGAGTTATATTTATGGATGGCGGAGTTATAGTTGAAGAGGGAAAGCCGGAGGATGTCATAGACAATCCAAAGAGTGAGAGAACGAAGGCATTCCTTCAGAAGATGGCATAAAGGGCGGAAATTATGACACTTAATCAGTTAAAATATGCGATTGTCGTATCGGAGTCAGAGTCTTTTAATATTGCGGCGAAGAAGCTGTATATATCGCAGCCAAGTCTGTCAACCTCTATTCATGCACTTGAGGAGGAGGTTGGAATACAGATATTCAGACGTTCCCAGAATGGTATAGCAGTAACACCTGACGGTAAGGAGTTCTTAGGCTATGCCAGACAGGTTATGGAACAGTTTGAGCTTCTGGATGCAAGATACATTTCCAAGTCAGATGTCAAGAAAAAGTTCAGTGTGTCTATGCAGCACTATACATTTGCAGTAAATGCGTTCGTAGAGCTGGTCAGGCAGTATGGTATGGACGAATATGAGTTTGCGGTACACGAAACTAAGACTCACGAGGTTATAGAGGATGTAAGGAACGGAAAGAGTGAAATAGGCATATTGTATCTGAATGACTTTAACAGGAAAGTGCTTGAAAAGATATTTGCAGAGAGTGCGATTGAATTCCATCCACTGTTAGAGTGCAACGTATATGTGTATATGAGCAATACGCATCCGCTTGCAAAGAAGGAGAGTATAAGCCTTGAAGAGTTAAAGGATTATCCTTGTCTTTCGTTTGACCAGGGAGAATATAATTCTTTTTATTATGCAGAAGAGGTGCTCAGTACATATGAGTACAAGCAGCTCATAAAGGCAAATGACAGGGCGACAATGCTTAATCTTATGGTCGGTCTTAACGGCTATACACTGTGTTCAGGCATCATATGTGAGGAGCTTAATGGTGATAAGTACTGCGCAGTAAAGCTTGACTCTGACGAACAGATGGAAATCGGTTATATATCAAGAAAGGGTGCCACGATAAGCACAATAGGACAGAAATACTTGGAGGAAATCTCTAAATCGAAGGCATTGTAAGATGATGTTGGGGTCAAAAGGTCATTCACCCATATATGAGCAAGCTCATATGGGTTTAGACCTTTTGACCCTGATATCATAAAATAAAACTTAAATAATTGTAGTCTTGTTGACAAAGAGAAGAGATATTTTTATAATAAAAATATTGTGAACGGATTATTAATTAGAAAGAGAGTTATATTATAATATGAAAAAAGTTGAAGATGAGGCGATATGTACAGGCTTTACAGACATTCATAACCACATTCTTTTTGGGGTGGATGACGGTTCGCCGGATATAGATACAAGTCTTGAGATGTTAAGAATGGCATATGAGGATGGTACAAGAGATGTTATACTCACACCACATTTTCATCCTAAGAGAGGTATGGCACACTACAGCCAGATTGTAGAACACTATGAGATATTAGCAGATGCGGCTGAAAGGGAGTTTCCTGATATGGGCGTATATCTTGGAAGGGAGATATACTACAGGTCAGAGATACTTGATAACTTAGATAAGCTTGATGAAAAGACGATGTGCGGCTCTGACACAGTTCTTATAGAATTCTCGCCTAATGTTCAGGCGGAGAAGGTAAGAGGCGCAGTGCTTGATGTTGTTATGTCAGGCTATCATCCTATAGTTGCACACGTAGAAAGATATGTATGCACAGTCAAGGACTGGGATTATATATATGAGTTAAAGCAGCTTGGAGCTGATATACAGATTAATGCAGCTTCTGTCACAGGCGATAATGGCTGGGGCGTGCAGAGATGTGTCAAGGCACTTTTAAAAGACCATGTTGTGGATTATGTAGCTTCGGATGCACATGACACTACAACAAGAACACCACAGTTGCAGAAGTGCTATAAGTATATAGTAAAGAAATATGGTGTTGAATATGCCGACAGAATTATGAAGGCAGATGTTGTTGAGAAATTTAGCTGATTAGGATTAGAGCAATCCCGTATTATATGCGTTATGCATATGGTACGGGATTTTTTTGGTTCTTTGTCAAGTGTGGCGATAAAGTTTTTTGTGCTGTTTGGTCTTTTATAAAAAAATTAAAATTAGTGGTTGACAGATTAGACATCAGGGAATATAATTCAATCATAAACACATTAAACATATAGGTTTATGGGAATAACAAAAAGGAACAGATTATAGGAGGATTAATAATATGAGTAATTATGTAGAAAGCGCAGCAGAATTAGTAGGAAAGACACCATTACTTAAGCTTAATGGTTATTCTAAGAAGGCAGGAGTTACAGATGCAAATATATTTGCAAAGCTTGAATATCTTAATCCAGCCGGTTCAGTTAAAGATAGAATTGCATTAGCAATGATTAACGATGCAGAAGAAAAGGGACTTTTAAAGCCGGGAGCTACAATCATCGAGCCAACAAGTGGTAACACAGGTATCGGTCTTGCTTCAATAGCAGCAGCTAAGGGATACAGAGCTATCCTTACACTTCCAGATACTATGTCAGTAGAAAGAAGAAATCTCTTAAAGGCTTATGGTGCAGAGCTTGTACTTACAGAAGGCGCTAAGGGTATGAAGGGTGCTATTGCAAAGGCAGAGGAGCTTAACAAGGAAATCGAAGGTTCAATCATCTTAGGTCAGTTTGATAATCCAGCTAACCCAGCAGCACACAAGGCTACAACAGGTCCAGAAATCTGGGAACAGCTTGACGGCAAGGTTGATATATTTGTAGCAGGTGTTGGTACAGGTGGAACTATCACAGGTATCGGTGAGTATCTTAAGTCACAGAACCCAGATGTTAAGATAGTAGCAGTAGAGCCAGCTACAAGCCCTGTTCTTTCAAAGGGAACGGCAGGTGCCCACAAAATTCAGGGTATCGGTGCCGGCTTCGTACCTAAGGTTCTTAACACAAAGGTATATGATGAAGTACTTCCTATTGAGAATGATGATGCATTTGAAGAAGGCAGAGCATTTGCAGTAAGCGAAGGTATCCTTGTAGGTATATCTTCTGGTGCAGCATTAAAGGCAGCAGCTATCCTTGCTAAGAGACCAGAGAACAAGGGCAAGAATATCGTTGCACTTCTTCCAGACTCAGGTGACAGATATTTATCAACAGCTTTATTTGCTAACAACTAAGATATGTTTGAGAGATATTAAGATAGTGGATTGAATGTAAATAGAATAATTGAATATAGTGAGTTTGATATCGGGTAATTATTATGTGATTATTGGTATCGGGCTTGGTGATAAGCACCTGTGTGTGGATTGTATGTAAGAGTATGGTCTGTACGCGGGTGCTTATTTGTTATGCTGGTTCTTTTGGTTTTTGGGTTCTTTGTCGAGGACGGGAAGTGGTATTATGTAAAATTTTTTCAGGATTATATGTTTGTTTTGGGACTTTTTTAAGAGGGGTGGGAAGATACAGTTTTTCGAGAATAGGGGGAATTCTGTATTGGAAAATGACGGATTAAGACCTGTGACACTTGATATGAGTGAAGTGGAAATAATATCTTCTAGCGATAGCAGCACAACAATAAGTGACACTAATACTACAACAGAAGCCACAACTCCTAAGACAGGAGATAATAGTGACTTATATGTATGGTGCATAATATTAGTTGCCGCAATATCTGTAAAATTACATATTCCGGACATTTTCCCTGATATATAAAAAATCAAAAATTTTGTTGCTATGATTTTTGCGATGTACTATAATACAGACTTAGTGAGTGCAGGGTAGATAAAGAGTAAATTAAATATAATCAGGTTAAGTTAATATATGGGGAATAGATAGAGGATTTATTAGAATATAGATTGATTTAAGGATTGGATGATTATGGAACATAGAGCAAAAAAACATATTGGGTATAAACTGCTTATATTACCATTAGCAGTGTTTGTTTGCAGTATAATCATATTATATGCTGTTGTCAGGAAAATGAATATAATGGATTATGAGCAGATAAGAACCAAGGCAAGTCTTAATGCTGTGACATATGCCAATCATATGATAAATGACCTTAATTCAGGAATTGGAATAACTAATTCAATCAAACAAATTCTTATTAGTGAGGATGGTGAGGTTGACAAGTTTAATGACGTTGCAAGCGATATGATGGCTGATTATGTCCAGAGTATTCAGCTGGCTCCAGCAGGTGTTGTTACTGACATATACCCGGAAGAAGGAAATGAAGCAGGTAAGATAGATTTAGTTAATGATGAAAAACGTGGAGCTATTGTCAGATATGGAATAGATAATGATATAGTTGTTATGCAGGGACCTTTTGCGCTTAATCAGGGAGACCTTGGAATAGCTATCCGCAATCCGGTTTATCTTTATGATGAAGATGGAGAACCATATTTCTGGGGTTTGACGATAGTTATAATCAAAGTACCGGAGATTTTTAATGATTCTGTAAGTGCACTTGAAGATTTTGGATATAATTACATTTTATCTAAGACAGAATCTCCTTTGTCATCGGATTATAAAGTGATAGACTGTTCAAAACAAGAGCTATATGAGCCGGTATCATATAATTTTGAACTTGGTGGTTGTACATGGCAGCTTGATGTAACTCCAGTAAATGGCTGGAAAAACGATAACAAAATTATTTTTGTTATAATAGGCTGTTTTATTATAATTGTGCTGCTTGAAGTTCTTATTTTTGCATTTCTTAATATGCAGAAGCAAAGAGAAAAGTTTAAGGTGTTATCTTTAACAGACGGACTTACAGGAGTACTTAATAGAATTGGGTTTAATGAACAGCTTGAAAAATATTTAAATAATAATGAATCAAAGAAGTGCATAGGTATATTACTGGATGTGGATAATTTTAAGTTCATTAACGATGTGCATGGTCACGCTACAGGAGACCAGGTGCTTGTACAGCTTGCTAAGTCTATGAAAAAAGAATTTCCTAAAAATGCTGTTGTCGGACGAAATGGTGGCGATGAGTTCTGTGTGCTTTTAAGAGATTGTGGTGAGGATGAAGTAAAGCTGCTGATAGATAATTTCACAATGAAAAAAAGAACATTCCAGTGTGGAGGAAAAGAATATAAATATAGTATATCTTTAGGTTATGTGGAATATCCAACATATGCACAAAAGGGTTCAGAACTGTTAAGGTATGCGGATATGGCATTATATGAGGTCAAGCTGCGTGGAAAACACGGTTGTCTTCCTTATAGGGCAAGTTATCGAGGGGCAGATTCCAACCGTTCACAGTTAGGATTTAAACTGAATGATATATCAAATAATCTTCCGGGAGCTTTTTTTATATATAAGGAAGACAGGAACGATGAGCAGATATTATATGCTAATAATGAAATGATAAAACTTACAGGGTGTGATGATTTAGATGATTTCTATGAGTTTTCAGGAAAACATTTTAATGGTCTTGTTCATCCTGACGATTATGAGAAAGTAGAAAAGAAGATATGGGAACAGATATCATTTGATAATAATCAGATAAATGAATATGTAAGCTACAGGCTGGCAGTTAAAAATAGTGGATACAGGAACGTTCTTGACTATGGCAGACTGGCACACAGCGAGAATTATGGAATGTTATTTTATGTGTTAGTTGTTGACTATGATTTTATTAATGCCTCAGATAACTTTGATTGAATTACAGCTAAACAGCATTTTCTGTAAAATTACATATTCTGAATATTTTTTCCTCTTGTTTTTATGTTGTATGGAATTTATTATAGACTTATACAAATGTGTTATGTATAAGTTGATTATATATATGATACAAACGCTGAACATTAGATATGTTTATAATTACAGCATTTACCACAAATATAACAAATATTCTATAAACATAAAATACAGGAGGTTATTATGCTTTTTAAAAACCCAATTATTCCGGGATATAATCCTGACCCTAGTATATGCCGCGTTGGTGACGACTTTTATCTTGTAAACTCAACTTTCGAGTTCTTTCCGGGAGTTCCAATATATCACAGCAGAAATCTTGTAAACTGGGGGCTTAAGGGCTACTGCCTTGACAGACGTTCACAGCTGGAGCTTGAGGGCTGTCGTAATTCGGGCGGTATATATGCTCCAACGATACGTTTCCATAACGGTATGTTTTATATGATAACAACAAATGTAACAGATAAAGGGAACTTTGTGGTACACAGCGACAGCGTTGACGGCGACTGGTCAGAGCCTGCATGGATAGACCAGGGCGGAATAGACCCTTCATTATTCTGGGATGATGACGATAAATGCTACTATTGTTCAACTGGTATACTTGATGGTGTAAGGGGTATTGTTGCATTTGAGATTAATCCTATGACAGGCGAAATTCTGTCAGACAAGAAGCTTATAAGTGAAGGCTGTGGCGGACAGTGTGCCGAAGGACCTCACATTTATAAAAAAGACGGAATGTATTATCTTATGATAGCTGAGGGCGGAACGGAGTATGCCCACCGTGAGACTATACAGAGAGCAGAAAATGTATGGGGACCATATACGCCTTGTCCACATAATCCGATAATATCACACAAGGAGTATAAGAAGTCGGAAATTCAGGCGACAGGACACGCTGACCTTATAGAGGATGCTAATGGCAACTGGTGGCTTGTATTTCTTGGTATAAGAAGGTTCAGCCACGCGCTTCTTCACAATCTTGGACGTGAAACATTTCTTGCACCGGTAAAGTGGGAAGACGGCTGGCCGGTTGTCGGCTATAACGGAAATGGAACGATAGAGCTTGTTATGGATGCGCCTCTTCCGGGGCTTGATTATGAAGAAAGTAAGGCAAATATTCATACAGACGATAAGACAGGCAAGCCGATGCTGTATGCAGACCACAGTATAAGTATTGATTTTGCGGATGAGAAGCTTGATAAAAGACTACAGTTTACAAGAAATCCTGATATGTCGCATTATATATATGACAGTGCAGACAGAAAGCTGACACTTAAAGGCACAGACATATCACTTAATGAACCGGGCAAGTCGCCTACGATACTTTCTTTTAAGCAGCCGGAGTTTACAACAACACTCAAGGCAGTGGTTGATATAGGTGCAACAACCGCAAAGAGAGCAGGAATAGCAGCTTACTACAATAATGATTATCACTATGAAATATATATCGGAAATGATGATAATGGTAAGTATATCGGTTTTTATAAGCATATCCACGATATGGGGGCAGAGCTTATTCATATTCCTGTAAGCAAGGATGAGGAGAATATGAAGCTGCTTGTTAAGATAGATACTGACAGGGAAAAGTATACATTTTCATATGCGATAGCTGACACTGATAATCTCAATGCAAGGGTGGCTTTCAGACAGGCAGGTTCTGGGCTTAATGCGGGACTTAGCACAGAGGGCACAAGGACGATGACATTTACAGGAACACTGTTTTCGCTGTTTGCAGAGGATGGTGACGGAGTGTTTGATACGGGAGTGCAGCTTAGCATTAATCCAGATGAGGATTATAAGTTGTAGATGGAGTGGAAAGTCTTTAAATGCATCAAGTAAATTATTTTAAATCACAGATATATTTAAAGATAAATACATAAAAAATTGCAGCAGGGGGCAATATATGGGAAGAGAAAATATATCATATTCAAAAGAATATAAAGAGCTTATTCCCTACAGGGAATACGGACTTTTTGATGTGGCGTGGCACGATGGTATGTTTGCAGGAAACGGACATATAGGTGTGATTGAGTCGGGAGCACCGCTGAACGATAATCTTATATATCAGAATGTAGAGCTGGTTATGCCGTCAGATGAGCCAAGATATGTACCAGAGGAAGTGACAGCACAGCTTGACGAGGCAAGACAGGCGGTGCTTCATATGGATGATACGTGGAATATACATGACAGAAAGAGAACCAATATGTACTGTCATCATCCGGGACACCAGCTAAGAATTGAGATGTTAAAGGTTACGCATAACAGCGAAAGAAAGACGTTGTTTGAGGATATTGACGTAACGGATTATAAGAGATATACAGATCTTGAACACAGCGTTATAGTTACTAGTTTTAAGGCAGATGGCGCTGATATAGAAAGAAAGACATTTGTGCCTAAGGAGGATGTTATAGTAACAGTAATCACTGGCATAAAAGACTTTGGAATTAAGCTTTTTATAGAGGATTTTGAGTCGATACATAAGTTTGGTACGGGCAAGAATAACACGCTTACTTCTGAAAGAAAGATGAAGTATTCACGTTTTATAAAAGATAATATGATTGGAACAGTCGTGCATTATCCATCATTTAAGGGGAGTGAGCTGGCTGACGGAGGTTTTGCGGGAGTTACAAAGGTGTTTGTCGGTGACGGACGTATACAGACATTTGACAGGATGAAGAGCGATATGGCATATACGTGCATAGATGACGGCGCACCTGTGCTTAAGGTAACTGACACCAACGAGCTTGTGCTTGTGACTTATCTTGACTGGGCATATATGTGCGAGGATATAAGACGGACAGATAATGTCATTGATGAATATGCTATTGTCAGAAAATGTGTCAGTAAAATAGAGAGTGTTACAGGCGCAGACAGCACTTATTTTTCTTATAAAGACCTTTTAAATGAGCATATGAAAAAAGCGGCTGACAGATATAACCGTGTTTCTTTAAGCTTAAGGGATAAAGCTGATGACACATCACTGACAGGTGATGTAAGTAACGAGGAACTGTTAGAAAGACAGAAGGACGAAAAGGATATAATACCTGAGCTGCTTGAAAGAATATATAATAATGCGAGATATGCAATGCTTTCAAGTGCCGGATATACAGCGCCAAGGCTTAATGCAGCCGGTGTCGGGGAGTGGAACCTTTCTTGGCGCAATGCCTACACTATGGATGCCAATGTCAATATTCAGGTGTCAGGTATGAACAGTGGCAATATGTATGAGGCGGCTGTTGGCTATATATGGTTTGTGCTAAAGCAGCTTCCTGACTGGGAGAATAATGCTGCGATGGTGTATGGAATGAAGGATGCGCTGCTGACTCCGGTCAATACTGACGGACACAGGGCTATGATGGTTGAGTATGACATTAATTATCCGTTCCAGTACTGGAATACAGGCGCAAGCTGGATGACACTTCCGATAGCAGAATTTCTTGACTGTTATGGCAATTCAATAATAACAACTAAGGATGAAGATATTATTAAAATATATAAAAAAAATACATTTGATATAAAGAAAGATATATATGTTCCTCTTGTGAGAAAGACTTATAACTTCTGGAAACAGCTATGTACACCGGAGTATTACACAGACTGCAATGGTAATGCGTGCTGCACAAAGGACAAAAAGGCTCTTAAGGAAGGTGAGAAGTATCTTATAATACCTTCGTTTTCACCAGAAAATAAGCCACTTGATTATCACAGTGCAATAACTGCCAATGCTGCTATGGATATATCGGCGGCAAGGGATATAGTCGGTATGTATATTGATATGGAAAATGAGCTTAAAGAGGAGGGTTATAAAACAAAAGTAGCAGAAGCACTTGAATTTAAAGACAGATTGCCTGACTTTAAGTTTGACGAGAGTGGTGCTATATGCGAGTGGTCTATGAAGGAGTATAAGGAGAATAATGCACACAGGCATATAAGCCACTTATACTGTGCATGGCCGGCTTATCAGACACAGCATAAGGAGGCTCTGGCAGATGCGTGCAGACAGGCTATAGTAAACCGTAACCGTGAGAATACAGGAAAGGATGACACTGCTTCACACGGCTGGATACATAAGGCGCTTGTTGAGACAAGACTTAAGAATTCAGAAGCGGTATATGACATTCTTAATCTTCTGGTACACAGTGATATATTCTATTCTTCGCTGTTTACTGACCATAATACTAACAGGGCGAAGGGTGTTGCCTGCACTGACACATTATATGGAATAACAGGCATAATAAACGAAGCACTTGTGTACTCTGACAGGAGTACTATAGAACTGCTGCCAGCACTAAGCTGTAAGTTCCCACAGGGGAAAATATGCGGTATTATGACAAGGGCTGGAGTGTGTATAGATGAGCTTGAGTGGAACAGAGAAGGAAAGCTTATAAATATTAAGATGACGGCACTCCGCGATACACATTTCCAGCTTGTTCTGGGAAATGCGGCTGCAGATATGCTTGAAATAAGTGATGAGGACAGGAGAAGGTTTAATAGAGATATTGAGCTTAAGAAGGGAGAGCAGTGCATTAGCTTTCCCTAAGATAATTATGAAGGTATAATAATAGACATAAGGGTCTGTATGCAAAGCAGATAAAGAGCATTTCTGCTTATAAATTTTACTTGTGGAAGGTTTAGAAACGAAAAAAAGATGGGATGCACCAGCTTATAATAAGCCGTAGCACCCCATCTTTTTTTATATAGAACACACGTTATATCTTTGTTTTAACGAATTTAATCATATGGTTCTGTGGGTAATTCAATTCTCCTATGCAGAGGACACGGAAGTACAGTACCTGTTACACTTCGTTATGCACCGTATCAATAAGTGAATGCATTCTATCAGATATACTGTTAAGAATTTGCATATTAGCCTCCTCATTGGCATTAGTTTCCTCAGCGTGTGCTGAAAGCTGTTGTGAAACAGCGGAAATAGTCTGGATGGAGTCATTGATTACCTGATTAGCATCCTTAAGCTCGTGTACACTTGATGAAAGCTTTGTTACGTTATCACGCACAATATATGTATTACTCTGGATATTATCAAAACTTCTTGCTGTGTTTTCTGTTGATGTCTTTTCTTCATTAATACCATCAATCATCTTATATATAACACTTACGACCTCTTCAATAGCCTGTGCCATATTCTGTATAAGCTTTGTTATGTTCTCAGTAGCACCTGCTGTCTGTGTAGCCATCTTAGATATCTCAGAAGCAACAACAGAGAATCCCTTGCCTGCTTCACCAGCTCTTGCAGCTTCGATACTTGCATTAAGGGCAAGCAGTTCAGTCTGCGATGCAATTTCTTCAATCATAGATATAATAGAGTGCATTTCTGTGATATGGCTGTTAAGGTTAGAGAGCTTATCAGCTACGTCCTTACCATTCCTTACAGATATGTCAACAGTTTCAACAAGCTGTTCAATATCAGCACTTCCCTGTGAAAGAATTTCAAGGGTCTTTGACATACTTTCAGAGATTTCACTTGAAGCATCATCAACAAGAGTAACCTTCTGATGAATGACTTCTGTCTGTTCTAACTGGTTCTGCACGGCATCGGCTGTATCAGAAGCACCATTTGCAACTTCGCCCATTGTAGCCTGTGTTGCTTTTGATGCTGTACTTAACTTTTCAAGGTCAGTGTATATCTCAGATATGCCGTTCTGTAAAGTTGCAGACATTTCAGAGATTTCATGAAGAAGCTCTTCGCTCTTCTCCTTGGCCTCAGATATGTTATCAACCTTCTGCTGTGCATTGGCTTTGGTTGTTAATGCAAGCACGCAGGCGTATACACCTGTTATAACTACGGTTGTAATCTGTATGGCAGCAACATTAGTACCAAGGTATCCATAGCCGCCTGTCTTAGCGCCTAATATAACGGCGATGATACTTTCAAGGATAACACCGAAGTTGACAAGAAACATAAGCCGGAATTCGTTATATAATGAAACTACGAATATCATAGGCAGTGCAAATGTAAACATGGCAATACTTGATGATGTAAATAATGCAAATGTATAAAAAACGGCATAACCGATTGGAACAAGATGCTTGATAGCGTAATTCTCATGGTTCCTGCTCCATGTTATGAATTCAGCAATCACGGGCACAATTCCGATAATGGAAATAATAACAGCACTGGTAATTCCGGTACCACTCCTGAAAGCCTGTGCCAGTATCATAATATCCATTATAACAACCTCAATAAGGTGTGCATACATTGCAACCCGGTTGTTACGTTCCATTTCAGAGCTGCTTTTAGTTTTAATAGCCATATTATTCCTCCTATATGTATAAAAATGTTTTTTTATGAAAGCAGTTGTAATAGCTGCTCTGTACAATTACATAGTTATATAAAATACTGTTACGTGGTTACATACTTAATTGGTATTGCAAGGATTACCCTTAATCCCTGCATATAAATATGTAATAATCCCTAAAGCATAAAGATTATACTATATAGGAAAAAAACTTTCAATTCCTCATCTAGTACCAAAGTTCTATTTTGTAAAATATATTCCATAATATGGAAGATATTTTACAAAATTGAGGAAATTTTTCCAATATTTATATGTTATCTGGATTAGTATGCTGGTAGTAGTAGAAGAATTTCTAAATGAGATTTTTGACCATAAAATTATAATGTGATAAAATAATATTAAAGGATTGCATAGCAATCCTTGTACATCATTAAGGAACAAAGGATAGTTATAAAAATGGAGATTTAGGTTATGAATGTATACTTAGCAGGTGATTCTATAGTTCAGGACTATACCGATGAGGAGTTTATAGCAGGCTGGGGACAGTATCTGCCATATTATATAGCTTCTGGTAACAATGTTATTAATTATGCAAAGGGTGGAAGAAGCTCAAGGCTGTTTATTAATGAAGGGCGTTTTGATGAGCTTGACAGGCATATAGGTAAAGGAGATTATCTTCTTATAGAGTTCTGCCATAATGATGATGCATCCAAAGGCTATAAGACGATGTTTAACAGGCTTGTGGAGCTTGGAGAGCCGGATGAAGATGGAAGATATCCGGTTATTCCGGGCGAGAGAGTGAGTAAGGATTATATACCAGAAGAATATATACATGCACTTATGGAGGATGACTCTATTAAGGATAAAGAAGCTGTTATAAGAAGTGTTGAGGCAGTTAATAATTCTTATCCGGGTGATACTTATTATCCTTATTCAAAAGATGCTACAATGGGAAGTTATAAGTGGTTTATCAAGCAGTATATTGATATGGCAAGAGAGCATAGTGCAATACCTGTGCTTGTGACAGCACCGGCACGTACACAGTTTACGCCTGACGGAAAGATAGAGGATGGCTGTGGGCTTCACGGTGGCGACAATTTTTCGTATATAAGGGCGATGAAGCAGATAGGTGAAGAGACACATACGGTTGTATTAGATTTATTTTCTTATTCTGTGGGCTTGTTTGAAGCCATAGGACGTGATAATATTCATAAGTATACTTCTATTAAAGTGGGTGTCAATAAGGGTGTGTGGCCGGATGATTTTATTAAAGAATTGAATAAACCGGACACAGTATCAGAGAATACTCATTTTAATAAGTATGGTGCATGGCTGCTTACGAAGGGGCTTGTGAAGCTTATTAATGAATGTGAGGATAAGCAGATACAGGGATTGAAAAATGTTATAAAAGACAGCGCATTTGCGGTTAAATCACCAGTAATGTGCGTAAGCAATGAGCCGTGCCGGACCAAAGAATAACAAAGTGCTGTGCTAGCATAAAGCATTTTGTTATTCTTTGGTCAGATAGGGCGAAAGCCCGACAGTCCGGAAAAGCTATTGCTTTTTCGGACATGCACGGCGGAGTAAGTGAGAAATATAAAATAATAGTGAAATATGCTAAAAGTCAGGAGAAAAGAATATAATGAGAAGACGAATGTCAAGAAAAGAGCGAGCAAGAAGACGAAGAATAATAACAATAACGGTAACTTCTGTTGTAGCAGTTGTAATAATAGTGGCAGCGGCACTTCTTATAAAGAGCTGCGCAGGTAAGAAGAATACTGATGCGGCAGATAATAATGCAATAAGTGAAACAACACAGAATGTTAATAATAATTCTAACAACAGTGTATCATCTACACAGGCAGAAAGTACAGAAAATAAGAGTACAGAGGCTGCAACAGACAATGCTTCTGATGGTAAGGAGAAGACATCAAAGGGTTTTACTATTGAAACAAGAAACGGTGCAACTTATATAGATGGATATCTTATAGCTAATAAGACATATGCACTTCCAAGCACATTTATACCTGAAAACCCTGAAGTGCCTGTAACAGAGGCAAGAAGTAATACAAGCCTTGATAAAGACCTTATGACAGCATTCAGAAAAATGCAGGCAGATGCAACAGCGAAGGGACTTAACATATATATTGCCAGCGGATACCGTTCATATGATTATCAGGTTTCACTGTACAACAGATATGTTGCCAATGACGGAAAAACGGCAGCAGATACATATTCTTCAAGACCAGGTAACTCTGAACACCAGACAGGATTGTGCTTTGACCTTAACTCTATAGAGGATAGTTTCCAGTATACTAATGAGGGTAAGTGGATTAACGATAACTGCTATAAGTATGGTTTTTGTATAAGATTTCCTAAAGGAAAGGATGTCTATACAGGCTATCAGTATGAGTCATGGCATTTAAGATATGTCGGAGAAGAGCTTGCAGAAAAGTTATACAATAATGGTGACTGGATATCTCTTGAAGAATACTTTGGAATAACATCAGAATATCCTAATTAATGATTACAGGATAGACCTGTTAAGAAGGGCAAAATAAGATAGGGCAGATAAAAACTCCCGGACAGATAATGTAATTAACATTAATATGTCTGGGAGTTATTGTTTTATAGGCACCACTCAGTGGGTAGCATGCTACTGGATAGTAACCTCCTCTATAGTTGTAATAGAGCCCATAGTAGGAACTCTGTACAATGATGACTGGTCAGTATAGTATGAGAAGAAAGTATAATGCTCAGTACAGTGTATGCCTGATATTTCACCGACAGCAACATACTCTACCTGTGTGCCATCAATATTCATACGGTAAAGACCAGCTTTGTCGCCGCCTTCAACCTGGAAGAACACCTTGTTTCCGTATACATTATAATTGATAATCTTACCAGATTCAGGAGCATATAACAGCTCAAGAGTCTGGTTGGATGTGTTATATCTTACAAGAGAATAATTCTTTGATAAGTCAATATAATAAGCATAGCCGCCTACCATAGAGGCAAGATATGAGTTACAGCTATAGAAGTCTGATATACTGTTGGTCTTTGCATCCATAGATAAAATGTGGTGCTTGTTTTCAGGGTCAGAGAAATATAACTTTCCGCCTGATACGCTGGCAGGAAGGTAAGCAGTATCGCTAATCTTAGCTTCCTTCTTTCCATCAATACCTACTCTGTAGAAGGTAAGTGCTGTTTCGTCATCATAGTGCTGGTAGAATATCGTATTGCCAGAAAGAGCAACAGAACCAGAAAGGTCATTATATAGAATTTTCTCATTACCTCCATCAAGGTCACATCTGTACAGTCCAAAAAGCTGCCCCCTGAATACCATACCTACAGTACTTTTATTAAAGTTATTCTTAGCGTAGTATATGTATTTTCCACATACATTAATATATGCAACGCTGTCTTCATTGAGCTTTTTAATGTCAGTGCAGTCAGAATTCATAACATACAGCCTGTTGTAATCGTTAGGGTTGGCAAAATATATTTTTCCGTCATATTCACAGAAAAGCCCGCCGTTAAGAAGATTGCCGGAAGTATTACCTACAGCATTATCATTATTCATGGTAGTCCTGCTATGCTGGTAATTAAAAAAGACACCGATGCCAATCCCGGATATTGCCAGTATTATTAATATTATTGCTATTACTTTTTTCATAAGCGCCTCCGATATCTGATTAGGTATATAAATATATTTTCATCAAAAAAGCATATTTATGTACGAGATGCAATTAACTAATTACATATTACAAAAAATATGATACAATATCAATGGTTTTATCAATTTAAAGCGATAGAAATAATAAATATACAGTAAATTATTAGTGAGGTAACAGGATGTTAGATTTAGGTGAGATAAGAAAAGAAATAGACGGGATAGATAAGCAGCTTGTTGAGCTTTTTGAGCAAAGAATGAAGCTTACAAAGGAGGTTGCCGAGTACAAGATACAGACAGGCAAGAAAGTGCTTGATACAGATAGAGAGAGGGCAAAGCTTGAAGCTGTCACAAGTCTTGTAAAGAATAAAGAGAATATTCATGCAATAGATGACCTTTTCTCACAGATAATGGCTAACTCACGTAAGGGACAGTACCAGCTTCTTGAAGCTATGGGACAGACTTTAAGGCAGCCTTATGAGGCTATAGATGAGATAAAAAAGGACGGAGTAAAGATTGTATATCAGGGAATTCCGGGTGCTTATACACAGGAGGCAGCCTGCAACTTTTTTGGTGAGGATAGTGATAACTACGGCGTTCCTACATGGCGTGATGTTATGGAGGATGTAAAGTCAGGTAAGGCTGACTACGGAGTACTTCCTATAGAGAATTCAACAACAGGAAGTGTTGTGGGGGTATATGACCTTTTACAGGAGTACAATAACTACATAATTGCTGAAACTTATGTTAATATCGACCATGTTCTTGTAGGACTTCCGGGTGCGGATATCAATAATGTCACAACTGTATATTCACATCCACAGGGTATTATGCAGTGCGACAGATTTCTTAATACACATAAGGAATGGCAGAGAATACATCAGGCTAATACAGCTATGGCTGCAAAGATGCTTCTTAGTGAAAATGATAAGACACACGTTGCCATATCAAGTAAAAAGGCAGCTAAGATATATGGACTTGAGGTATTAAAGACAGGTATTGCAGACCTTTCCAACAATACAACAAAGTTTGTTATAATAACTAATTCGCGTAAGTTCCTTAAAAATGCTAATAAGACAAGCATAGTATTTGAAACTGCCAATGAAGCAGGAACTCTTTATAATCTTTTAAGCCATATTATATATAATGGTCTTAATATGTATAAGATAGAGTCAAGACCTAGTGAGTCGAAGCAGTGGGATTATAAGTTCTTCGTGGATTTTGAGGGCAATATTGATGACCCAAGAGTCATGAATGCCTTGAGAGGAATAGAGGAGGAAGCTAAGTCAATTAAGTTGTTGGGTAATTATTAAGGTGTTAGAGGATTATGTAGATTATGAAGTAATAGAGTAATCCCCTGACATCATTTTATAGTGTGGGTGTTAGAAGTTTTCTTTGACACCCGCATTTTTTTATATTATAATGACAATAGAACATAAGTTCTGTTTGCGGCGTTATTCTATTAAAGAGAGGGGTTAGCTTATGAAGTTGTTACATATAGGAGATTTACATCTTGGAAAGTCGCTGGGGGAGTTTGACCTTAGTGAAGACCAGAAGTATATATTAGACCAGATACTTAAGATAGCTGAAGAAAGTAAGGTTGATGCGGTGCTAATAGCAGGGGATGTTTATGATAAGGCTGTGCCAAGTGAGGCGGCTACAAAGCTGCTGGATTATTTCTTAAGCAGATTGTCTTGTATGGGTGTTGATACATTTGTAATAAGCGGCAATCATGACTCAGATGACAGACTGAATTATGGAAGCAGTCTGTTTGAAAGCAACAGAATATATATATCATCGGTTTTTGACGGAACTATGCATAAGAGGACTATACAGGATGAATATGGTGATGTTGATGTGTATATGCTGCCATTTATCAAGGCTTCGCAGGTGAAGCATTACTATAAGGAGGAGAAGATAGACTCCTATGAGGATGCGGTAAGGACTGTTATAGAGCATACAGATATAGATGAGGATCGTAGAAATGTACTTATTGCGCACCAGTTTGTGGCAGGAAGGACAGACGATGAGAGTACTGACCCTGTGCCGGGCGGTTCTGAGGGAGTGACGGTTAAAAGTGTCGGACTTGTTGAAAAGATAGGTTATGACTGTTTTGACAAGTTTGATTATGTGGCACTTGGACATATACATTCGCCACAGAGAGTCGGAAGGGATGAGGTGAGATATTCAGGTTCGCCGCTTAAGTACTCACTCAGTGAGGTGAATAATACAAAGTCAGTTCCTGTTGTTACGCTGACTGCAAAGAATAATAAGAAAAATGTGGAGATAGAGCTTGTAGAACTTAAGCCTGTGCGTGACTTAAGGCATATCAAGGGAAAGCTGGATACACTTCTTGATAGTAAATATATCGATAATCAGAATGATTTTATGTATGTCACACTTACTGATGAAAGTGTGATTAATGATGCAATGGGTATAATCCAGCAGGTATATCCGAACACTGTAAAGATTGATTATGATAATTCACACACGAAGCAGATAGAACAGAGCGATATTTCACATATAGCAGAGGATAAGAATTTCACAGAGCTTATAGAGGACTTTTACAGGCAGATGTATGGAACGGATATGAGTGATGAGGAAATAGAGCTTATGAATGAGGTTGCAAAGGAGGCCGGTGTAATATGAAACCAGTAAAGCTGATAGTAAGTGCCTTCGGGCCATATGCGGATACAATGCCGGAGATAGAATTTGACAGGTTTGAGGATAAGGGACTTTTTCTTATATCAGGAGATACAGGTGCAGGAAAGACGACACTTTTTGATGCAATAAGCTTTGCGTTATATGGAACTTCAAGCGGAACTTACAGGGATACAAAGAATTTAAGAAGTGAGTATGCAAAGGACGGAACAGAAAGCTTTGTCGATTTCTACTTTACACATCAGGGCGCAGACTATCATATAAAAAGATATCCTGCGTATGAAAGAAAGAAACAGCGCGGACAGGGTGTCGTTCTCGAAAAGGAAAAGGCTATATTATATTGTGGAAATAATACGCCGATAGAGGGTATCCAGCAGGTGAACAGTGCTGTAAAAGAGCTTTTAAATATAGATGACAGGCAGTTTAAGCAGATAGCTATGATAGCACAGGGCGAGTTCTGGTCGCTTCTTAATGCAAAGACTGAACAGCGTACAGAGATACTGCGTACAATATTCCAGACGAGCGGATATAAGAGCATAGAATATAAGCTTAAGGACAGGCTGGATAGAAGCTATAAGGAAAGAACGGGCAATGAGATGAGCATTATCCAGTATTTCTGTGATGTTATGGCGGATGATAAGGTTGTGGAAAATGTTGAGCAGTCAGATAGTCTTTCTGGAGCAGCCTTAGTGATGGACTGTAATAGAGGTAAAAATGTTGAGCAGTCAGACGGTCTGTTGGAACAATCTTTGATGACAGATTATAATAGCAGTAAGAATATTGTGATGTCTGATAGTATTTTGGAACAGCATTTAGTGGCAGGCGATAATGAAGTTGAAAATATACCGGAAAGCTTAGAAAAAGCGTTATTAGAAAAGCCGTTATATGAGGAACTTGAAGAACTTAAAAAAAGGGCACTAGAGTCCAATAGTGCGTGGAATGTTGATGAAATGCTGGATATTATTGAGCGCATTATTGCTTCTGATAAAGAAAAAAAGTCAGAGGTAAAGTCAGCGTTAAGTAAAGCTGAAAAAGAACTTGAAGAGAATAAAAAGAAACTGGCACTTGCGAACACCAATAATGAATTTATAGACAGGCTTAATAAGCTTGAAGCTATAAAAGAAGAACTTGATGGCGAGCGTGAAGATATGCGAAGGCTTGAAGAGCTTAACAGCAGACAAAAAAGTGCAACCAGAGTGGTTTATCCGGTTTATAAGCTATGGGATAGTAAGCTTAAAGATGTAAGCAATACAAGCCGTAAGATAGAAGAAAAACAGGAAGAATTAAAGGCAGCAAAGGATAATGCAGCTAAGGCAGAGAGTGCACTTAGTAAAGCTGACAGCCAGAATGAATATGCACAGCAGCTTATTAAAAAGGCTGATAAGCTTGGTGAGGAAGAAGATAATTATCAGTTAAAGGACAGGCTTACTATAGAGCTTAAAGAGCTTTATAAAAAACAGCAGAAGACAGAAGATAAGGAGAGCGAGCTTAAAGAAAAGAAGCAGAAGGCAGATGCATTTGTAGAAGAATTAAAAGAAGAGATTGCCAGACTAAAGCAGAAGCCGGAGGAATATGCAGCGGCAAAAGCAGCTAAAGACAAGCTTAAAGAACTGGATATTAAGATTGATACACTTCTTGGCGCACGTCTTGAAGAAAGAAATGATTATTGTGGGCAGTTATCTAAGAAACAGCAGATATTCATAGATGTACGTGATAAGTATGATAAGGTGGAGAGTAACAGAAAGCAGGCTGAAAGAGTACTTGAAAACTGCAGGGCTGGACTTCTTGCACTAAAGCTTAAAGAGGGTGAAAAGTGTCCGGTGTGTGGTTCAACACATCATCCGGAGCCTGCCGGACTTTCTGATAAGTCTGTGACAGAGGAAAAAGTAGAGAAGCTAAAAAAGACAGAAGCAGACTGGCTTAATAAAAAGACAGAGGCATATGCAGATGTTGAGAAAGCTAAGACAGCACTGGAGCAGGCAGAAATAAGGCTTAAGGATGATGTCAGAGGTTGTATTAAAGATTGTATACAGGCGTTGCAGAAACATTTGCAGGAGAATACAGGAAATTCGCAGGCAGAGAGTCTGGATATGACTGATGTGTTTTGTGATAAGGCAGAAAGTCAGGATATGACTGACGTATCTGGTAATAAGATTGATAGTCAGGATATGGCTGACATGTATGGTAATAAGACTGAGAGTCTGGATGAGCAGGTGGATGCGTTAACTGGCATAGCGAAGGCTGTAAAGGACAGACTTGTAAGTATTACTGGTGTTGAGAACTCATTGAAAAAAGAATGTGACAGGCTTAAAAAGGCAGAAGATAATATGCAGAAGGCTTCAGGAAAGGATATGGAGGAGCTGGAGAACAGTATAAGTAAGCTTTTAGAGGAAAAGCAGTCTGACAGCATTAAGATAACTGAGAAAGAAGTGTCTCTTAAGGGTATTGGAAAGTTAAGCTTTGATAGCTGGGATGAAGCTAAAAAAGCAATAGATGACATATCCAATGAGGCGAAGGCTATTCTTGATGCCATAAGTAAGGCGGAGGACGATAAGAAAAAGGCAGATGAACGTCTGGCTGGCATAAAGGCGGCACTTAATACGTTAAAGGATAGTCTTGCTGTAGGAAACAGTGAAAGGGAAGAACTTAAAAAGCAGCTTGATGAGGCTGTGAGAAAAGAACAGTTTGAAAGTGTCGATGAGATGCTTGAGTATGTGATTACAGAAGAATGTTTGTCAGATAATGAGGCACAGATACATGAATATAAGCAGAAGGTTTTAACGAATGAGGCAAGGCTGAAGGAAGCAGACAGGGATGCAAAGGGCAGAAAATGGATTGATGCAGATAGTCTTAAAGAGCTTTGCAGGCAGCAGGATACGGCGGTAAGAGAATTAAGAGACAGGCAGAATATCATAAATAACCGTCTTGATAATAACAAGGATAAACATAACAATATTCTTAAAAAGAAGTCTTTATACGAAAAGGCAAGGCAGGAGAATAATGTATGTAAAAGGTTATATGATTTGGTAAAGGGTCAGACTGGTAACGGAAAGATTACGTTAGAGCAGTATATACAGGCGGCAGGATTTGACAGGATAATAATGGCTGCTAACAGGAGGCTGCTTCCTATGAGTGATGGTCAGTTTGAGCTGTACAGGCAGGAGGAGTCGCTTGGAAAGAAAAGCAATACATTCCTTGACCTTGAGGTGCTTGATAATTATACAGGACATAGAAGACCCGTAGGCAATCTTTCAGGAGGTGAGAGCTTTAAGGCGTCATTGAGTCTTGCACTTGGTTTGTCTGATACTGTGTCTTCTAATCTTGGCGGAATACAGATGGATGCGCTGTTTATAGATGAAGGCTTTGGAACTCTTGATAAAAAGTCTATAGATAATGCTATGGATATTCTTATGAATCTGTCAGGGAAGAATAAGCTGGTTGGAATTATAAGCCACAGGGAAGAATTAAAGGAAAATATACCGCAGCAGATTAGGATAACTAAAACGAAGGATGGAAGCAGGATTGATGTGGAGACTGGGATGTAGTGGCTTAAACATAAGAATATACATCTGGATTTTATATTTTATATTTATAATTATAATTAAAAATATAATTGAAATATAATAAAATATGGTGTATCTTAATTATATGAGCTGTACAACTGGCGGAAAGCATAGTGAATATATGTGGTGGGATTACCCACAGGGAGTGCAGTATAATAAAGATTATCAGCCGACCGCCTGGGCAACCCCGTAAAGGTTACTCAGGATGGGTCGGCTTTTTTGTATATTAGTTAGTTATTACTAGATGTTAGAAAATTGCGTGAATTGTGTAGCAATGCAGCAATCTGGATGCATCAGTGAGTGGAAAAACTTATTTTTGACATTCATAATAAAACGAAATTTAGGTCGATAGTCCAAAGTAACAATATTAATATTATGCTTTAGTGCATATGCTACAGAATGGAGGAATAGTGTGAAAATAGAATTTTCACACGCGAGATTTGTGTCTGCGCGCACTTGACACAAACTCGTTATGCGCAAAAAACGTGCGCAGAAATGAGGAATATTATGCAGATTACAACATTGGAAAAGGAATTAACAGGATGTGCCTATCCGGGAAGAGGAATAGTCATCGGAAGGTCAGAGGACGGAAGTAAGGCAGTAACAGCATATTTTATTATGGGAAGAAGTGCTAACAGCCGTAACAGAGTATTTGTTGAGGACAAAGAAGGCATAAGAACAGAGGCATTTGACCCAAGTAAGCTTGAAGACCCAAGTCTTATAATATATGCACCTGTAAGAGTTCTTGGAAAGAAGACTATCGTTACTAACGGAGACCAGACAGATACAGTATATGACCTTATGAGTGAAGGAAAGACTTTTGAGGAAGCTTTAAGAACAAGAGAGTTTGAGCCTGATGCACCTAACTTTACACCTAGAATATCAGGACTTATGACTGTTGATGAGGGCAAGTTTGATTATGCAATGTCTATATTAAAGAGCCATAATGGTAATCCAGACCAGTGCGACAGATACACATTTACATATGATGCGCCTGTTGCAGGAGAGGGACACTTTATTCATACATATATGAATGATGGCAATCCACTTCCAAGCTTTGAAGGTGAGCCAACATGGGTAAAGATTGCCGGAGATATTGATACATTTACTGATATGATATGGAATAACCTTAATGAAGATAATAAGGTATCACTTTTTGTAAGATACATAGACATTAAGACAGGCAAGTACGAAACAAGAATTATCAATAAGAATAAGTAATGTAGCAGTAACAAGTAGTTATAAGTTTAAAATGTGTGAAAAATGCACAGAAGAGAGGAATATTATGAACGAATTTCAGTTAAAGTACGGATGTAACCCTAATCAGAAGCCTTCAAGAATATTTATGGCAGACGGAAGTGAACTTCCAGTTGAGATATTAAACGGAAGACCAGGATATATTAATTTCCTTGATGCATTCAATGGATACCAGCTTGTTAAGGAATTAAAGGAGGCAACAGGACTTCCAGCAGCAACTTCCTTCAAGCACGTATCACCAGCAGGTGCAGCAGTAGGACTTCCACTTTCAGAGGTTGAGAGAAAAATATACTGGGTAGATGAGAATATAGGAGAGCTTTCACCACTTGCATGTGCTTATGCAAGAGCAAGAGGCGCAGACAGAATGTCTTCATTTGGTGACTTTATATCTCTTTCAGACGTGTGTGATGTTGCTACAGCAAAGCTTATCCAGCACGAAGTATCAGACGGTATCATAGCGCCGGGATATGAGCCGGAAGCATTTGAAATACTTAAAGCAAAGAAAAAGGGTAACTATAATGTTATCAAGATTGACCCGGAATATAAGCCAGCGCCTATTGAGAGAAAGCAGGTATATGGTGTGACATTTGAACAGGGACGTAATGAGTTTAAGATAAATGAAGAGCTTCTTAACAATGTTGTGACAGAAAATAAAGAAATTCCACAGCAGGCTAAGATAGACCTTATAATAGCTCTTATTACACTTAAGTATACACAGTCTAATTCAGTCTGCTACGCAAAGAATGGACAGGCTATAGGTATAGGTGCAGGACAGCAGTCAAGAATTCACTGTACAAGACTTGCCGGACAGAAGGCAGATAACTGGTTCTTAAGACAGAACCCTAAGGTACTTGCGCTTCCATTTAAGGAGGGTGTAGGCAGAGCTGACAGAGATAATGCTATCGACCTTTATATTGGTGATGAATATATGGATATTCTTGAAGATGGTGCGTGGGAAAGAGTATTTACAGAGAAGCCGGAAGTATTTACAAGTGAAGAAAAGAAGGCATGGCTTGCATCTAATACAAATGTTGCACTTGGCTCAGATGCATTCTTCCCATTTGGTGATAATATCGAGAGAGCTTACAAGAGCGGCGTTAAGTATATAGCACAGCCGGGCGGCTCAATAAGAGATGATAATGTTATCGAAACATGCAATAAGAGAGGCATAGCAATGTGCTTCACAGGTATGAGATTATTCCATCATTAATCTGGTTAAGTATTTGGTGCAATGGATTTTGCACTATATATTAAATGATGGATTTTATATCAGGAATATTTTTGTAAGAAAGGTGCTGTGGTTGTATTGAACACAGCACCTTTTGTACAGCAATATCTGCATATATTGGTTGAATAAAAATCACTAGTGCTAATAGCATTGAAGGTTATCTTATTGTTTAACGGGTATACATTACTTAAATGAAAACTCTTTTATACAAAAGCTGCCTTCACCCTCAAATATAAAGTACAAAGGTTTTACGCCATCCTGCTTGTTATATGTAATATCTACCGTTGTCCATTTATCATCATCAGAAATATTTATCTTCTTCTTTCCACATATAGAATAGTCAGAAAGCTTTTTATCAGCATAGTCAGTATCAGTTGTAATACTGATAGTACCTGCAGCACAACCTTTGACAGCTATAGTTATTACGGATGAGCCGGAGTTGTTAATTTTATTAAATGATTTGTTTTTATTATCGTTATTATTGTTGCTGTCATTATTATTATTGTTGCTGTCATTATTATTATTGTTGTTGATATCATTATTATTATTATTGCTATTGATGCTGTTATTGACATAGTCAGTAGTGAAGATATTAGCATTATTATTAATATTAGTATTTTTATTAATATCAATATTATTGTTAAAATTAAAGTACTTATACCCAACCATACATCCATTCTGCATATTTTTAATATACTGGTCATCACCATAGTCGCGGTCTTCTCCGTCCTGCGTTATATATGGCATAAGCTTAAGCCTGTCTTCTTTTGGCATATCACTTGTGATTGTAAGATTTCTGATATGGCAGGCTATGTATGAAGGATAAGTTCCTTCGGCGGACAAAGGACCATTGTTTAGTCCGCAGCTTGTTGCCTCAACCTGAGAAATATGTCCGTTTTTTTCAATATTTATACGTTCAGCAATACCCTGTCGGCAAAAAGAAGTGTTGTTTGAAAAGCGATGGTCAAATATATAGTAATGATTATTGACAGCTATTATACTGCCGTGTGTATTTCCATTTGGGTAAGCGGCATTGTCAATAGTATAACCACGAAGACCGACATCGGATGAAGAATGTATGCGGCCGCCATATACAAAGTCATGGTCTGGATAACGGCTGGTTGCATAGTGCAGACCATTAATGCGCGCAGAGTATATAAAATAATATATGCCGTTAATTTTTCTCATAGATGAAGCTTCAAAAAAACCGGCATTATCAGGACACGCCCAGTTTCTTGGTATGATTATGTGTGGAAGTTCGTACATAGTCAGCATATCCGGCATTAAGCGGCATACGAAAGCTCCCTCCATAATACGTCCATGTTCATCCGCTGTTTTCTTAGGGCAGAAACCGGAATAAAGATATACACTGCCGTCATCATCCATAAAAACACCGGGGTCAAACTGTACATAATCTCCGGATTGTATTCCATATACTCTGCCATCTTTGGTTTTAACATCGCCAAGATATTCAAAATGTCCGGCAGGACTGTCGCATACTGCAACTGACATACGTGAAGAGTGTGCTACAGAATAGTAAAGATAGTATCGTCCATCTGGACCCTGTATAACATCGGGTGCGAAAAGAATTAGACGTTCTTCTTTATGTGGATGCTGCTTTCTGTTATATATTTCGCCCTCAAAGCGCCAGTCAGACAGGTCATCAACAGGAGCAGACCAGCATACATAATCGTTTTCGCAGTAAGTTGTGCCATTAAAGCGGTCGTGGCTTCCATATATATAAAGCCGGTTATTGAAAATGTGTGGTTCTCCGTCAGGAATATATTCGTAACTTGGGAGATAGGGGTTAAAAATCTGTTTCATAGGCTGTTTCCTTCTTTCTATATATGATTGGGATTATTATCTACGTCCGTTAAGGGCAAAATATGTTTTGACCAACCTTAATATGAGCATAAAAGTGGGGTGATAGTCCCACGATATGAGAATGCTGGGTAGGGTGCTATGCGCCCGTGGCACATGTCTAGCGCGGGCCGAAGCGGGGCATAGACGTGGGAGTGCGTAGCACGGAACAATCCGTAGGTATCATATTATGTGACCTGAAATATAAGAATATTATACTATATTTTATTAAGGAAAAATATTGAAAAAGTGTTAAAAATACAATTACCGGATATAAAATAAGAGGAAAGCAGCGATAATGTTTAGGCTGCCTTCCTCTTAATTAAGTCGTCTGGTTGTTGATATTAAATGTGTTAAATATCACAATTATTAAAACTTAAATGTATTTTCAAGTGTATCCCACTTAGTATCTTTTTCACTGAAGTTAAGTGGAGTTCCGTCTTCAAGCTTGTATCCTGATGGGTCTGCACTGCCAGGGTATTCGCCTGTAACCTGTGGCCATTCAATGCCGATACTTGGGTCGTTCCATGCAAGACCACCCTCATCACCCGGATGATAGAAATCAGTTACCTTATAACAGAATTCAGCTTCGTCACTTAATACAAGGAAACCGTGTGCAAAGCCTTCGCTTATATAGAACTGCTTTTTGTTTTCTTCAGTAAGTTCCACGCCAAACCATTTGCCATAAGTCTTAGAACCTGCGCGGAGGTCGACAGCAACATCAAATACGCTTCCCTTGATTACACGGACAAGCTTTCCCTGAGGAAATTCTTTCTGGAAATGTAAACCACGAAGAACACCCTTAACAGAGCGTGACTGGTTATCCTGAACAAATACCATATCAAGACCAGCTTCGTGCATATCATTCTGATTGTAAGTTTCCATAAAGTATCCACGGTTATCGCCGTGAACAGTAGGTTCTATTATATAAAGTCCTTCAATATCGCAAGGAGTTACTTTAATCTGTCCCATAATTGTTACCTTTCTTTGTATATCTTAAAATATTGCCACCTGCCACAAAAAAATTGTCAGGTGGTATATATAAATATATTAATTAACGGTTAGAATACATTTTCTCATAGTAGTTCTGATATTCGCCAGAGATGATAGTTTCCCACCATTCCTTGTTGTCAAGATACCACTGTATTGTCTTCTTTATACCATCTTCAAACTTAGTTTCTGGTAACCAGCCAAGTTCATTGTGGATCTTAGTAGGGTCGATAGCATAACGCATATCGTGACCCTTACGGTCGCCAACATGAACAATAAGTGATTCTGGCTTGCCAAGTTCCTTGCAGATGAGCTTAACGATGTCAATATTTCTTTTTTCGTTATGTCCGCCGACATTGTATACTTCGCCGACACGACCCTTGTGGATGATAAGGTCGATAGCCTTGCAGTGGTCTTCAACGTAGAGCCAGTCGCGGACATTAAGACCTTCGCCGTATACAGGAAGTGGCTTATCGTTAAGAGCATTTGCAATCATAAGAGGGATAAGCTTTTCTGGAAAATGATATGGTCCGTAGTTATTAGAACATCTGCTTATAGTTACAGGAAGTCCATAAGTTCTGTGGTAAGCTAATACTAAAAGGTCAGCGCCAGCCTTTGATGAGCTGTATGGGCTTGATGTATGTATAGGTGTTTCTTCTGTGAAGAAAAGGTCAGGTCTGTCAAGTGGAAGGTCGCCGTATACTTCATCAGTAGATACCTGATGGTAACGCTTAATTCCGTACTTTCTGCAAGCATCCATAAGAACAGCAGTACCCTTAATGTTAGTGTCAAGGAATACTTCCGGGTTCTCGATAGAACGGTCAACGTGAGATTCTGCTGCAAAGTTTACAACCATATCAGGGTGTTCTTCTTCAAAAAGCTTGTATACAGCTTCTCTGTCAGTTATGCTTTCCTTAACAAATCTGAAGTTAGGGTTATCCATTACAGGAGCAAGTGTTGAAAGATTGCCTGCATATGTAAGGCAGTCAAGACAGATAATTCTGTAATCTGGATATTTATTTAACATATGGAAAATAAAGTTGCTTCCGATAAATCCGGCTCCGCCGGTAACAATAATATTCATAATAAAATTCGCCTTTCTTTTTATATAATTTGTGGTTTGCTGAGTAGTCATTTAATATCTGCCAGGGGCTAAATGAATTAATAATTATTAATAATCAACTAGCTATGAAGCACATCAATATACTTGCCGTCAAGTACATCCTTTAAGTACTGGCCATACTGGTTCTTCTTTAATACTTCATATACTTTAAGTACATCATCCTTAGTTATCCAGCCGTTAAGATAAGCTATCTCTTCAAGGCAGGCTATCTTGCGGTGCTGGTGTGTTTCGATAGTCTTAACAAAGTTAGTAGCCTCAACAAGACTTTCGTGAGTACCAGTATCAAGCCATGTGAAGCCCTGACCTAAAAGTTCTACGTTAAGGTTGCCGTTTTCTAGATATATACGGTTAAGGTCAGTGATTTCAAGCTCACCTCTTGCTGATGGCTTGAGGTTCTTTGCATATTCTACAACCTTATTGTCATAGAAGTAAAGACCAGTTACACAATAATTGCTCTTAGGCTTTGCAGGCTTTTCCTCTATAGATATTGCCTTTCCTTCATTGTTGAATTCAACAATACCAAATCTTTCAGGGTCATCAACGTAGTAACCAAATACAGTAGCGCCGACTCCCTCCTCAGCATTTTTAACAGCACTCTTAAGTCTGTCCTTAAGACCGTTGCCGGCAAATATGTTGTCACCAAGAACCATTGCAACAGTGTCATCGCCGATGAATTCCTCACCGATAATAAATGCCTGTGCAAGTCCGTCTGGTGATGGCTGTACGGCATAAGAAAGATTGACACCGAACTGGCTTCCATCGCCTAAAAGCTCTTTAAATCTAGGAGTATCCTGTGGAGTAGATATAATAAGAATATCTCTTATTCCGGCAGTCATAAGAACTGACATAGGATAATATATCATAGGCTTGTCATAGATTGGAAGAAGCTGTTTACTTGTAACCATTGTGAGTGGGTAAAGGCGTGTGCCTGAACCACCAGCTAAAATAATACCTTTCATTTGTATTCTCCTTTACAAAAATAATATTTGGGTTGCTGTTCAGAGCAGATATTAAAACTCTGCACATTTTTTTGAACAGTAACATATTGTTTTATATAATTGGTTATTTTTATTTCAGATACATAATAAATGGTGACGTAACGTAAGCTTCAAGCACTTTTTTAAAAATTTATGAAAGTTGCGGTTGAGAGGCAATAATGGTAAAATTAAACATTAAGTAAGATAGATATTTAAGAATGGAGATTTACCATGCATAAGGAAGGCTATTATTCATCAGGGGAGTTTGCTAAGAAAGCAAATGTTACTGTAAGGACGATAAGATACTATGATAAACAGAATATATTAAAGCCCTCTTATGTGACTGATACGGGGGTGAGGTTCTATACGGACTCGGATTTTACAAGACTACAGCAGATACTGCTGCTTAAGTATCTTGGATTTTCACTGGATGATATAAAGGGAATGACTATAGGTGATTCGGACTATAACATACTTAAGAATTCACTGCATCTGCAGTTAAAGCTCATACAGGATAAGATGGCGCAGATGCAGCTTGTAAAAAATGCTATAGAAGATACTATAAAAACTATAGATAAAGATAATACGATAGACTGGAGCAGTATGCTATCTCTTATTCATCTTACCAATATGGAAAGCAGCTTAAAGACACAGTATCAGAATGCAGGAAATATATCGGCGAGAATTAATCTTCATGCTATGTATTCAGTCAACAAGCAGGGCTGGTTTAAGTGGATATATGAGCAGGGGAATATAGCATCACATACTGAAGTGTTAGAGCTTGGCTGCGGGGATGGCAGGCTGTGGGTTGATAATATTGACAGCGTGATGTCACAGAACATAAAGCCGCATATAACAGTCAGCGATATATCAGAGGGAATGGTAAATGATGCAAGGCGTAACATAACAGAGGTGTATGAAAAATGTGTTAAAAACCCTGAAAATATAGTAAACAGTAATAATATATTTGAATATGATGTTGCCGACTGCCAGAATATGTCATATAATGATGCTTCTTACGACTGCGTTATAGCCAATCATGTTCTTTTTTACTGTGAGGATATTGATAAAGCCTGTCAGGAGATAGTCAGAGTATTAAAGCCGGGCGGTGTGTTTGTGTGTGCAACCTACGGTTCACGACATATGCAGGAGATAAGCCAGCTTGTGAAGGAGTTTGATAAAAGAATAGTTCTTGCGGCAGATAATCTGTATGATAAGTTTGGACTTGATACAGGGGATAAGCAGCTTAAGAAATATTTCACTTCGGTTAATATCAGGCGTTATGATGACTGCCTTAAGGTCGATAAGGCAGAGCCGCTTGTGGAATATATTCTTTCGTGCCACGGAAACCAGAACCAGTATCTTCTTGACAGATATTCTGATTTCAAGGCATTTATACAGAAAAAACTAAGAAAAACACTTACGATAACAAAGGATGCAGGGCTGTTTTACTGCGTGAAAGAATAAAGTGGTTTGTTACAAAATCGTTACAAATGTGTTACTAATGTTATAATGATATTGAATTTATATGAATAATATGATAAAATCATTCGGATAATGTGATTGCCGCCAGCGGCTTTAAGAAGTTTATGGGCAAAACTGGCAATAGCAATGATTACCAATATATATACTGGGTATAATTATGTAAAATAGTAAAAGTTAATGAATAGAGGTTTGATATGGAGTTATCCAAGATACTTTTAAATGCAGGGGAAGCATTAAGGCCAGCACTTACAAAGATTATTCCTATGAAGGTGTTAAGCAGATTTAAGGCGGGGATTATTAATAATGCTACAGATAAGCTTTCAGCGGATACTATAATAAAGTATGAACACGGGCATTATAAAGAGGGTGCCAATATTATAGGCAATATAAAAGGTGATAATGGTCTTGGACAGAGCGCAAGAATAATGTGCAGGCTGCTTGATGAGAATAATGAGGAGCATATTATAAAGGACTTCTTTGTTCCACCAGGCGGGTCAAGAACGAATGATACATATGATGACAGGCTTACAGATAAGCTGCCATATGATGTGAATATAATACACGTCAATGCAAGTGAGTTTATGGTTGCATACCTCAGTATGGGCAGGGACGTGTGGAATTACAGGTACAATATAGGATACTGGGCATGGGAGCTTGAAACATTTCCAGAGGAATGGATACCGGCATTTAAGTTAGTTGATGAAGTGTGGACACCATCTGACTTTGTTACTAACACACTCAAGAAGTATACAGACAAGCCGGTTGTGACAGTTCCACATTGTGTAGCACCGGTGGCTGACAAGAAGTATGACAGAAAGCACTTCGGACTTCCAGAAGATAAGTTCTTATTCCTTGTTATGTATAACAGCGGAAGTGTTATGGAAAGAAAAAATCCACTTGCTGCCATTAAGGCATTTAAGGAAGCTTTCTGTAAAGATGAGGAAACAAAGAGAAAGTATAAGGATGTCGGACTTGTAATAAAGGTAAGTGAGGCAGAACTTTCGGCAGATGATGAGAAGATTATAAGCTCAGTTATAGATAAGGACGATAACATTTATTATATGTGCGGACAGATTAACAAGACAGAGGTCAACTCACTTCTTGTCGATGTTGATGTATATGTTTCACTTCACCGCTCAGAGGGCTTCGGACTTGTTATGGCAGAGGCTATGTATCTTGGAACACCGGTTATAGCAACTAACTGGTCAGGCAATACAGAGTTTATGAACAGTGATACAGCATGTATGGTAGGATACGACCTTATAGAGCTTGACAGGGACTATGATGTCTTTAAGAAAGGAAATGTATGGGCTGATGCACATGTGGATGAAGCAGCTGATTATATGAAGAGATTATATGAAGATAAAGAGTTCTATAATCAGATAGCTTCTAATGGACAGGCATATGCTAAGGAACATCTTGCCTATAAGCGTTCGGCAGATATAGTAAGTTACAGACTTAAAGCCATACATTCAGGAAGATAGTTTTATTTTTTATGAACATTCTTACCAGAAAACAAAATCATCGTATGTCACAGATACATACACAGTGATTAATCAGACATATAAGAGGAGAAATTTCTTATGCAGCATATTAAAGAATTGTATGAATACAGGGAGATGATTATAAGCCTTGTAAGAAAAGACCTTAGAGGAAGATATAAGGGTTCAGTGCTTGGATTTTTATGGACATTTATCAATCCATTATTACAGCTTATTGTGTATACAATAGTGTTCTCTATCATTATGAACGCTAACTACGAGCAGTACTATCTGTTCCTTTTCGTTGCATTAGTACCATGGATGTTCTTTTCATCAAGTGTTACTGACGGAGCAGGAAGTATATTGAAAGAAAAAGAAATGGTTAAAAAAATATATTTCCCGCGAGAAGTACTTCCTATATCTACAGTTACAAGTGCATTTGTCAATATGATACTTACATTCATTGTTGTGTTCGGAGTAGTTATTATTGCAGGCAGAACTATTAATCCGCTTGCGTTACTGTGTCTTCCGGTCGTTATGATAGTAGAGTATATATTGTGTCTTGGTATTGCACTTATTGTGTCATCTATTACAGTATATTTAAGAGATTTACAGTATATTCTTGGTATATTTGTTATGGCGCTCCAGTATATGACACCAGTTATGTACGGCGTTGATATGGTTGAAAGGTCAGGTGCAGGACAGTGGCTTATACTTATATTTAACCTTAATCCTATGACACCTATTATCAAGATATACAGACAGATAATATATTATGGAGAAGTTCCGGAACTTGGCTCACTTTTACTTGCAGTTATTATCGGTATTGCGTTTATTATAATCGGTGAACTTCTGTTTAAGAAGCTTCAGAAAGGCTTTGCTGAAGAATTCTAAGTAATATAAATTAAAATAAAGTTATCAGCCACATTAGCTGAACAGAGTCCTATGAATGGAGATAATTATGGATAAAGAGAATGCGATTGAAGTTAAAAATATAACTAAAGATTTTAAGGTGTATTACGATAAGGGAAGCGAACTTAAGGAAAAAATGCTTTTCTGGAAACGTAATAAGTATGAGAAAAGGCACGTACTTAAGGGTATAAGCTTTACTGTAAAGAAAGGTGAGGCTATAGGTCTTGTAGGTAAGAATGGCTGTGGTAAGAGTACAACCTTAAAAATGCTTACAAAGATTATATACCCTGATACAGGTTCTATAGAAATGCATGGAAGAGTATCAAGTCTTATCGAGCTTGGTGCGGGTTTTCATCCGGATATGAGCGGAAGAGAGAATATATATACTAACGCTTCTATATTTGGACTTACTAAAAAAGAGATAGATGCAAGACTTGATGATATCATAGCATTTTCAGAGCTTGAGGATTACATAGACAATCCTGTAAGAACTTATTCGTCAGGTATGTATATGCGACTTGCATTTGCAGTAGCTATCAATGTTGATGCAGATATTCTTCTTATTGATGAAATTCTTGCAGTAGGTGATGCCAACTATCAGGCAAAGTGCTTTAATAAGTTAAGAGAGATAAAGGCGGAGGGAACAACTATTGTTATAGTATCACATTCGCTTGGACAGATAGAGCAGATATGTGACCGTTCTATATGGATAAAGAATGGTCTTATAGAAGCCGAGGGAACTCCTAAGGATGTCCATCTTAAGTATCTTGATTATATGAATCAGGAGCGTATGGAGCAGGCTGAAAAGGAACAGATACGTCAGGCAAAGCTTGAACGTGAGCAGATGGAGAAAAAGAGAGAAGAAGAACGTATCAAGAAGGAACGTGCAAAGGTTAATTCAAGATACGGAAGTGAAGATGCCAAGTTTACAGACATCCATATGCTCAATGAAAAGGGAGAAGAGTCAAGAATATTTAGAACCGGTGAAAAGATGGTGCTTGACTTAAGCTATCATGTAGAGAATAAGGTTACGGATGCTGTATTTGGCTTTGGTATATTCAGAAATGATGCCCTCTGGTGTTATGGAACTAACACAAGAATTGACAGAATAGCTAACTTTGATATCGAGAAGGACGGAAGATATAAGGTCGTTCTTGATGATATCAATCTTATACCGGGTAACTACTGGGTTGATATAACTATAGAATATGGGGAAGGCGTTCCGGTAGATTACTATAAGCAGGCTCTTAAGTTTGAGGTTGTATCTAACCTTACAGATGTGGGTGTAACAAGAATACCTCACAGATGGGAGCTTGACGTAGCGACAGAGGATAATACAACTAAGGATAATGAATAATACGGTTAGTATTAATACAGAAAGGAATTAGTGATGAAAAAAGCGGGACCTTGGATAAGGGTTGTTGGATTTATTGTTGGAATATTTATAATGGTTGTGGTGTTTGATTATATATTTGCACAATCAGGCTATGTAAGATATGTGCTTACATACTTTAAGAATTCCGAGGATAATATAGATACACTTGTTCTTGGTGCTTCACATGCACGAAGTGCTATTGACCCAGAGAAAATAGACGAAGTTAATGATACGAATTCTTTCAGTCTGGCTATACCGGGCGAAACTGTGAAAGATTCTTATTATGTGTTAGAGGAAGCGTGCAGAAGCAAGAATATTAAAACGGTAATACTTGATATTGACTACCAGTACTGGATGAATCCACAGGGAGAGGGATATTTTCAGGAACCTTTCATATATAATCAGCTTGAATGGTCATCTCCTGTAAAGTGGCAGTATATGGTACAGAATATGTTTAAGCTGGATATAAGAAATGCATTTACAAAGAGAAATGTATATCTATGTACGCCGGGCTCTGTTGCTGTTAATGTAAAACAGAAGAATTCAGAAGCGTATAAAAATGCAGATATATATTCACTGGATGTTGCAGATGCTAACGGTCCGTACATGGGAAAAGGCTTCTTTAGCAGAGTAACCAGTGGAAGTATGCCAGGGGGGGATGATTACATTGAAACCTGGATAGGAAGGCAGAATATGGGCTTTTCTGATATGGCAGTTACAAAGTTTAAGCAGATAAAAAAGTATTGCGATGATAATGGCATAGAGCTTATATGTGTAACATCACCTATCACACCGGGAGTTATGAAGAATCTTGGAATGGAAAAGGTGGACGGGCTTTTCACCAGCTTCTTTGAGGAACAGAATGTGACTTACTACAACTTTAATAAAGCAAGATTGGATATTCTTGCAAGAAAAGATACTGACTATGGCGACAAAGAGGGTCATATGGGCGGTGAGCTTGCAGAAAGGTATTCAGAGGTGCTTGCAGAAGTGTTAAAGGGTCACTTTAACAATACTTTAGATAAATCAAAGTATTTTTATGATACATTTGAACAGATGTACGAAGAGATGGAGGAACAATAAATGTCATTTTCATCAGTAGGTTTTTTTGTATTTTTATTAGTTGGTATAATTGTTTATTATGTTCTTCCTAAAAATATACAGTGGGTATGGCTGCTTATATTAAGTTATCTTTATTACTTTACCTTCAGCGTAAAGGCATCACTTTTTATGGTGTTTGCGACAGTCACAATATATGCCGGCGGCATATGGTTAGAGAGCATACAGAAGAAGGCAGATGCGTATCTTGCAGTTAATAAGGCAGTTATTACAAAAGATGAGAAGAAGGCATATAAAGAGAAGACAAAAAAGAATAAAAGATGGGTGCTTTTATTAATTATATTACTTGACTTTGGTATGCTTGCCATAGTTAAGTACACAGACTTTGCAATAGAGAATATTAATGTACTTCTTGGAAAGTTTGGAGCAGAGCCTTTAAGCTTAATGAACTTAGGACTTCCACTTGGAATATCATTTTTTACATTCCAGTCAGTGTCTTATATAATTGATGTATATCAGGGAAAGTATGAGTGTGAGAAGAATATATTTAAGATGGGACTTTTTGTGTCATTCTTTCCACAACTGTTACAGGGACCTATCGGAAGATATGACAGATTAGGGAAGCAGCTTTATGAAGGACACAGCTTTAATCTTAAGCATGTGGAATTCGGATTACAGAGAATAGGCTGGGGCCTCTTTAAGAAGCTTGTTATAGCTGACAGGGCTGCGGTGCTTGTACTTAATGTATTCACGAATTATGAGATGTATAATGGTTTCCATTATATTCTTGCAGTTCTTATGTATTCAGTGGATCTGTATATGGATTTCTCTGGTGGAATAGATATAGTTATCGGTGCCGCACAGATGTTTGGCATAACTATGGATGAGAACTTCCGTCAGCCATATTTTTCTAAGTCTATCGGAGAGTTCTGGAGAAGATGGCATATAACACTTGGTACATGGATGAAGGATTATATATTCTATCCTATGTCACTTTCAAAGAAAATGAACAGATTTGGAAAGTGGGCTAAGAAGCATATGGGTAACACGATAGGAAGAACACTTCCTATATGTTTTGCCAATATAGTCATATTTTTCATAGTAGGTATATGGCATGGTGCCGCATGGAAGTTTATAGCATATGGTTTATATAATGGTTTCATAATAGCCATCAGCAATCTGTTAGAACCAGTATACAAGAAGCTGTTAAATAAGTTCCATATTAATGCTGCATCTAAGGGCTGGACAGTATGGCAGATTATAAGAACATTTATACTTGTTAATATCGGCTGGTACTTTGATATGGCTGAAAGCATGAGGCAGGCGTTTCAGATGATGAAATGGTCTGTTGTCGGTATATGTGCTTCACAGTTTAAGTCAGAAGCAATATTAAGTCTTGGAATAGAGGCAAGGGACTATGTGATAATCATAGCAGGCTGTATAATAGTATTTATAGTAAGTGTACTGAAAGAAAAGGGAATAGCTATAAGAGAGAGCATAGCTTCAAAGCCTCTTGTTATAAGATGGGCTTTTTACTACGTACTTGTTGCCGTGATACTTATATTCGGGTATATAGGAGCAACACAGGGCTTTATATATGCTAATTTCTAGATAGCAGGATGTTAAAGCAATAATAATATTAATATATGCATAGAAATGAGGAAAATATGTCAGAGCAGATTAATGTAGAATCAATTATGAAAGAAATCAAAAAGGAAATCGAAGTTAAGGGCTATACGAATGACCTTTTAAGCTTTGATGATGTAGTTGTTGATGTAGGAGCTATGAATGTCAATAAGTTTGACAAGATTAAGTTCAACGAAGATATCTATGTAGCCAACCATGAATGGGAGGTTAATCCTTACAGACCATTACAGGGGAATAAGGTTACAGTATTCTTTAAGAAGGTTATCAGAAAGCTTGTATACTTCTTTGTTGAGCCTATCGTTATGGCACAGGATGGTTTTAATGCATCTATAGTAAGAATGATGAACCAGATGAACTGCTATATTGAAGAGAAGGACAAAGAGATAGCTGAACTTAAAAAAGAGATAGAACAGTTAAAGAGTGAGAAATAATAACCCGTATAAGCTTAAGGGTATAGTGTATTAGTATGACTGCACAGAATGGAGAATGTATGCACATTTATCAGTTGTTATCGACTATTGCTTATGGTGATGCCGTCAGCAATGATACTATTGCAATGGAAAAAGCCATAAAACAGATGGGAATAAGTACAAGAATATATGCAGAGAGTATTGTGCCACCACTTGATAAGAAAACGGCTCTTCCTGTTGATGAATTAAATAATGTTGATAAGGATGATATAATCATATTCCATATGTCAACAGGAAGTAAGTTGAACTTTGAAGTAGCAAAGTATGAGTGCCGTAAGATTGTGGTATATCATAATATCACACCGCCAGAATATTTTAAGAATAATGACACACGTTTTACAGATATATGTGAATATGGCTTAGAGGGAGCAAGGTATCTGGCTGATAAGGTTGATTACTGTCTGGCTGTTTCTAATTTTAATAAAACAGACCTTATTAATATGGGATATAAGTGTCCGATAGATGTACTTCCTATTATCATACCTATGTCAGATTATGATAAAAAGCCTGATAAGTCGGTAATTAAAGAGTGTTCGGATGGTTATACCAATATACTGTTTACTGGTAGAATTGCACCTAACAAGAAGCAGGAAAATCTTATAGCATCATTTTATTATTACAACAGACTCTATAATAATAAGTCGCGTCTTATACTTGCAGGTTCTTTCAGATATGATGACCCTTATTATATAAGACTTACAGAATATACTAAAAAGCTTGGTATGGGTGAGTCAGTAGTATTTACAGGGCATATAAAGTTTAACCAGATTCTTGCATACTATAAGACAGCGGACGTGTTCTTATGTATGAGTGAGCATGAGGGTTTCTGCGTTCCTTTAGTGGAGGCGATGAAGTTCAATGTGCCAATAATCGCTTATAATAAGACAGCAGTTCCTGAAACAATGAACTATAAGGGAATGATACTTGATGATAATAATCCACAGTATGTAGCTGCGTGCATAGACAGGATGGTTAAGGATAAGAAGCTTCGTGAAAATGTGATTGAAGAACAGAAGGAAAGACTGGATTATTACAGTTATGACCATGTATCAGATATGTTTAAAAAGTATTTATCGGATTTCATAAAAAAAGGTGTGTAAAATGAAAAAGATAGGATTTGTTATTCCATGGTATCACAAGGATATCAAAGGTGGAGCAGAACAGGAGTTAAGAGGAATAGTTAAACATCTTAAGGAGGCCGGGGTTGATGTAGAGATTATAACAACCTGTGTTAAGGAGTTTACGGCTGACTGGACAGAGAATTACTTTAAGGAAGGCGTAGAGACTGTTGATGGTATTCCAATCAGAAGATTTAAGGTAAGAAAAGGCGATATGAAGCAGTTTCACAGCATTAACGCAAAGCTTATGCAGGGAAAGAGCATATCGTATGATGAAGAGGGTATATTCCTTAAGGAAATGGTAAACAGTCCTGATATGTATGATTATCTCAGGAGCCATAGTGAAGAATACCACAGATATGTATTTATTCCTTATATGTTTGGAACAACTTACTATGGAATACAGGCTTGTCCTTTTAAGTCAATACTTATCCCTTGTCTGCACGATGAGTCTTATGCATATTTCAGACACTACAGGGAAACTTTCAGGGACTTAAGGGGAATAATCTTTCATGCAAGACCTGAGATGGAACTTGCCAACAGAATTCTTGACTTAAGAAATGTCAAGCAGTCACTTCTTGGTGAAGGTGTAGAAACTGACTTTGAATATGATGCAGACAGATTTAGAAAGAAGTTTAATATAGACAAGCCTTATATACTTTATGCAGGGCGGAAGGATGAAGCAAAGAATATCAATACACTTATAACTTACTTTAAAGAATACCGCAGAAGAAATGCTGATGCAGATATGAAGCTTGTGCTTATTGGCGGCGGAGAGGTAAGTATACCGGATGAGATTAAAGAAGATGTCTACGACCTTGGCTTTCTTGATATTCAGGATAAGTATGATGCATGTGCAGGCTCAGTATGCTTATGTCAGCCATCAAAGAATGAGAGCTTTTCTATTGTTATAATGGAGAGCTGGCTGTGTGAAAGACCGGTGCTTGTTCATAAAGCCTGTAATGTAACATCTAACTTTGCAAAGGAGTCTAATTCGGGATTATATTTTAATGATTATTTTGAGTTTGAGGGCTGTGTTAATTATTATGTCAATAATCCTGATATTGCGGCAGCAATGGGAAAGACCGGAAGACAGTTTGTGTTAGATAATTATAAGTGGGATGTCATAGTAAAGAGATTTCTTGATTTTTTTGAAGTGTAAGCAGGATTTTGCAAGGTATAAAAAGCGGGCAGGAATGGAGTATATATGAAAAAGATTGCAATTATTAATCAAAGATACGGATTAGAGGTTAACGGAGGTTCTGAACTTTATTCAAGACAGATTGCAGAACGTCTTAAGGCAAAGTATGAGGTAGAAGTGCTTACTTCATGTGCTGTTGAATATGTTAAGTGGACTAATTATTATAAAGAGGGCGTTGAGGATATCAACGGAGTAACAGTAAGAAGATTTAAGACAGAGCATGAGAGAATACCTAAGATATTCTCAGCACTTGACTCAGAAATGCTGTCTAACCCACATGCGCCAGAAGAATTATCAGACAGATGGATAGAGCATATGGGACCATACTGTCCAGAGCTTGTAGAGTATGTTGACAAGCATCAGGATGAATATGAGGCTATAATTGTAGTAACTTATCTGTATTATACTGCTGTTAAAAGTATTGTAAGAATAAAGAATAAGACTATATTTATTCCAACAGCACATCAGGAGCCTTTTATACATTTTGATATGTATAAGAAGGTATTCGGAGCTGCCAATGCCTATGTATTCCTTACAGATGAGGAAAAAGACCTTGTACACTCAATATTCCATAATGAGGATATTCCTTATGAGGTATGTGGTGTAGGTGTTGATGTGCCAGAAGAAGTAAGTGCGGACAGATTTAGAAAGAAGTACAGCCAGTATGACCTTGAAAACTATGTAATATATGTAGGAAGAATAGACGAAGGAAAGGACTGTCCACGATTATTCAAGTACTTTATGGAGTATAAGAAGAGAAATAAGAATAATCTTAAGCTTGTCCTTATGGGAAAGGCTGTATGTGATATACCAAAGCATCCGGATATAATTAATCTTGGCTTTGTTACAGATGAAGATAAGTTTGATGGAATAAGCGGTGCTAAGGCACTTATTCTCCCATCTAAGTTTGAAAGCCTTTCGATATCTGTTCTTGAGGCTATGACACTTTCAAGACCTGTTATTGTAAATGGTATATGTGATGTGTTAAAGGGACACTGTGTTAAGAGTAATGGCGGACTTTATTATAAGAATTTCTTTGAATTCGAGGGCTGTATCAACTACCTTCTTGAGCATCCTGCAGAATATGAGATTATGTGTAAGAATGCCAGAAAGTATGTAGATGATTACTTCCAGTGGGATGATATTATGAGAAAGTTTGATGAGATTATTGCAAAGCTTGGCAAGTAACAGAAAGTCAATAAGAGAGGAAAAATAATGAAACAGAAAGTAATGAACCATATTAAGAACAACTGGCAGGAGTATGCCAGCTTTATTAGTATGATAGTGCTGATAGTGCTTGGATTGATATATGCTTTTAATCTTAATAATTTCGACTTTAATTATCCATTGGCATATTATGGCGGTGATGATATGGGCGGACTTCAGGATGCCAAGCTTTTTGCAGAGCAGGGCTGGATGCTGTCAACAGACAGAATGGGTGCTCCATATAGTTCAGATATCTATGATTTTTCTTCATCACTGCTTCATAACTTCGGACTTATGATTATGAAGCTGTGCGTTCTTATAACAGGTAATTATATCGTAGGTTTTAATATATACTATCTTTCAATATTTGTGTTGGCAGGAATAGTATCTTATATAGTTATGAGACAGCTTAAGATAAATAACTGGGTAACAGCCGCTATGTCCGCAGTATATGGACTTTCACCATATATGATAGCAAGAGGTGTCGGACATATGGTGCTTGTTGAGGCGTACTTTATTCCATTGTCTTTCTTACTCTGCTTCTGGGTTATGGAAAGAGAAGATGTATTCCAGTTTAATAAGAATTTCTTTAAGACACCGGCTAACTATGCAGTGCTTATAATGGCAGCACTTATAGCTAACAACGGAATAGCTTATTATCCATACTTTACCTGCTTTATACTTCTTGTAACAGGTGTATCAAAGTCACTTAAGACAAAGAAGGCAGGCGGATTTTTAAAATCACTTGCCATGGCAGGCTGCGTATGTTTCTTCGTTGTACTTGCATTACTTCCATCCAAAATATATAGTATTATGAATGGTCCTAATGAATATGCTATTTCAAGAGCAGGCTTTGTTGAGACAGAAATGTATGGCTTGAAGATAATTATGCTTTTCAGACCTTTAAGCACACACGGAATAAGCTTATTTGAAAAGGCAATAGATATATACGACAGCAATACAACATTTCTTAATGAAAATATAACTGAATATCTTGGTATAGCAGCGATTGTCGGATTCTTTATACTTATGTTTGCGCTCTTTATGAACAGGGAGTCAGCTTTAAAGAAAAGACTTGGACTGTTATCAGAACTTAATGTAATGCTGCTTCTTCTTGGTACAACAAGCGGACTTGGCACTATTATTGCATTTCTTATAACAGATAAGATAAGAGGCTACAATAGAATATCAATATTTATAGAATACTGCTGTTTATTAGGTCTTACGCTTATTCTTAACAGTCTTGTAGAAAAGTATAAGAAGATTAATAAAAAGGCTGTTATGTCAGCAGTTATAGCAGCTGTATACGTATTTGGCATCATAAGTATGTGGGATTCAAGTGCAGGCCGTACATCTGTTGATACTTATAAGTCAATACAGGCAGAGTTTGACAGTGATGATAAGTTTGTCAAGACTATTGAGTCAGAGGTAAGCGAGGGGGCTATGATATACCAGCTTCCATATCACACCTATCCGGAGGGTGGCTTCCAGAATGATATGTGGGATTATCATCTTCTTGTTGGATATCTTCATTCAGACAAGTTAAAGTGGAGTTATGGTTCTGTTAAGGGAAGAGAAGGCGACAGCTGGAATGAGAATATCGGAAGTATGTCATATGAAAATATGGTTACAGAGTTAAAGAAAGAGTCCTTTGAAGGTATATATGTTGACAGAAGAGCATATACAGAAGAGACACTTACAGAGCTTGAGACAACTCTTGAAAAGTCTACAGGCAGCAAGCCTTTAGTAAGTGATAATGGTAATCTCAGCTTCTTTAAGTTTTAATATATGTTTTAAGTAGAGTTTTATTAAATAATATATTGCATTTTTATTATTAATAACATAAATGTATTTTAATAACATAAATGTATTGAAAGTATATAACGGAGGTGTATATATGAAAGTAAGATTAGCAGATTATGTTGCAGATTTTCTTGTAAAGCATGGTGTTACAGATGTGTTCTCTGTAGTCGGTGGTGGTGCTATGCATCTTAATGATGCATTAGGACACAATGAAAATCTTAAGGTGACTTATAATCACCACGAGCAGGCCTGTGCCATAGCTGCAGAAGCCTATGCAAGAATTGATAACAGAATAGCAGCCGTATGTGTGACAACAGGTCCGGGCGGAACCAATGCACTTACAGGAGTAGTAGGAGGCTGGCTTGATTCAATACCTATGTTTATCATAAGCGGACAGGTGCGCTATGACACAACTTCAAGATATGCCCTCCAGTATACAGAAACTCCGTTAAGGGCAATGGGCGACCAGGAGTATGACATAGTCAAGTCAGTATCCAATATGACTAAGTATGCAACAATGATAGAAGACCCAAAGGATATAAGATATGCCCTTGAAAAGGCATGGCACCTTGCAACAACAGGAAGACCGGGACCGGTATGGATAGATATTCCTGTTAACTTCCAGGGCGGATACATAGAAACAGACGAACTTAAAGGTTATGACCCTGAAGAGGATGATAAGCTTCTTCCACCAGAGGTCGATATGGATACCATAAAGACCGTCATTGAGAAGATAAAGAATGCTAAAAGACCAGTATTCCATGCAGGTTACGGTATCAGACTTTCAGGGGCTTATGAAGTGTTCAGAAAGGTTGCAGAGGAACTTAATATTCCAATAGTAACTTACTGGAATGCAGTTGACCTTATAGAAGACGAAAGCCCTCTTTACTGCGGAAGAGCCGGAAATATGGGTGACAGACCGGGCAACTGGGCTATCCAGAATGCAGACCTCATATTAGCTGTCGGTACAAGAATATCAATAAGACAGACAGGATATAACTGGAAGACATGGGCAAGGGCAGCCGAGGTAATAATGGTGGATATAGACAAGGCAGAGTTAAAGAAGCCTACTATACATGTTGAGATGCCAGTGTGGGCAGATGCCAAGGATTTCCTTACAAAGCTTGAAAAAGAAGCAGCAAAGATGGCACCAGTGTCACATAGTGATGAGTGGCTTGCAACTACACAGAAGTGGAAGAAGGAATATCCTGTAGTACAGCCAAGACAGTGGGAGGAGAACGGAAGCACTGCCAATGTATATGCATTTGTAAGATATATGAGCAGCAGACTGCCGGAAAACAGCCTTACAGCGGTATCTAACGGAGCATGCTGTGTTGTCGGCAATCAGGCCTATGTTATCCAGAAGGGAAGCAGAATGGCTAACAACAGTGCGATAGCAAGTATGGGATACGGACTTCCAGCGGCTATCGGTACATGTATAGGTGGAAAGAGAAGACCAACCATATGTCTTGAGGGTGACGGCAGTATTATGATGAACCTTCAGGAACTCCAGACAATTATTACTAATAAGCTTCCAATAAAGATATTCCTTATTAACAATAACGGATATCACTCAATAAGACTTACACAGAATAATCTTTTCAAGGAGCACTGCAAGATAGGTATAGGTCCGGAATCAAATGACCTTTCATTCCCGGAATTTAAGAAAATTGCAGAAGCTTTCGGATATAAGTACTACAGTGCAACGTCTAACGAAGAGATGAAAAATGTTGTTGATGAAGTCCTTAAGGAAGATGGACCGTTATTCTGTGAGATATTTACAGACACAAAGCAGGTATGGGAGCCAAAGAGCAGCACAAAGCGTCTTGAAGATGGAACTTTAGTGAGTCCGCCGCTTGAAGACCTTGCGCCATTCCTTCCAAGAGAAGAACTTAAGGAGATTATGTTTATTCCTTTGATGGATGAGGAATAATTAGTATACAATAAGATGTGCTGTATTTGTATAATATGATACAATACGATGGTTAAACAGTCAAAAATCTGGTTATGAGTGAAAGATATATCTTTCTAATTTGCATCCTCGGTATCATAGTATTATTATAAAGATAAAAAGTATAAAATACAGCATCAGATTGGAGATATTATGAAAAAGATAAGTATAATGGTACCTTGTTATAACGAGGAAGAAAATGTTGTACCATTGAGTGAAGCGCTTATAGATATGTTTGCAAAAGACCTTCCAAAGTATGATTATGAGATATTATTTATTGATAATGATTCTACGGATACAACAAGAGTTAAGTTAAGACAGTTATGTAAGAATAACCCAAAGATAAAAGCAATATTTAATGCAAAGAACTTCGGACAGTTTAATTCACCTTATTATGGAATACTCCAGACAACAGGTGACTGTACTATACCTGTATGTGCAGACTTTCAGGACCCTATCGATGTTATCCCAAGACTTGTTGCAAAGTGGGAGGAAGGATATAAGATTGTGTGTGCAGTAAAGTCATCAAGCAAGGAAAATCCTGTTATGTACTTTCTTCGTTCATGCTATTACAAGCTTATAAAGAAGATGTCCTCAGTTGAACAGATAGAGCACTTTACAGGCTTTGGTCTTTATGACAAGTCATTTGTGCAGGTGTTAAGAGACCTTAAAGACCCTATTCCTTTCATAAGAGGCATAGTCGGCGAGTTAGGCTTTAAAAAGACTGAAATAGAGTATACACAGGCACAGAGAAGAGCTGGAAAGACACATAATAACTTCTTTACATTATATGATGCAGCTATGTTAAGCTTTACATCATATACAAAGATAGGTTTAAGACTTGCAACCTTTGTTGGTGCATTTATAGGGCTTGTGAGTGTTATTGTGGCAATAGTATATCTAATACTTAAGCTTATATACTGGAACAGATTTGCAGCAGGGATGGCACCACTTATTATACTTGTATGCTTCTTAGGCGCTATGCAGCTTATATTCATAGGTCTTATGGGAGAGTATATACTCAGTATGAATAAGCGTCTTATGAACAGACCGCTTGTAGTTGAAGAAGAAAGACTTAATTTTGAAGAAGAAAAGTAATAAACATAATTAACTTATGATTAGCAGAATGGAGAGGTTATGACTAATTTAGAAAAAGCACACAGGATAAACAGAATACTTATGAGAAAGCTTCACTCAGTATGTGAAGAATATGGAATTACATATTATTACGACTCGGGTTCACTTATCGGTGCGGTAAGACATAAAGATTTTATACCATGGGATGATGATATTGATATCGCATTTACAAGGGAAGAATTCAAAAAGCTTAAGGAAGTACCTAAGGAAGCATGGGGCGAGGACTTTGAACTTGTGGAAGTTAAAGACCTTGTAAAGGATGCGTTCTTTGACTTTCCAGCAAGACTTGTATATCTTGGAGAGTCAGTGCCTCTTCAGAGCTATGACAAAGTAAAGGGACACGTAGTAAAGAAGTATGAGGATAAGATGGTGCTCGACTGTTTCATCCTTGATAATGCCTATGATTCAGCATTTAAGCAGTTAATATTAAGAATGAGACTTACATTCATATATGGTCAGTGTATGGGACACAGGGATTCTATTGATTATTCAGAATTCGGAACAATCACAGGTCTTGGCGTAAGATTTTTTGCTGCTATAGGAAGACACAAGTCACTTGATAAGCTCAGGGAAAAGTATGCTAAAGTCAGCCAGTCTGTAAAGGGAAATACTAAACACTACTTTTACAGTAATTATCCTATGCCGGAACTTAAGAAGTGGGTTGAAAAGGACTGGTACAGGGAAACAGTACCTCTTCAGGTTGGAGATGACTACTTTAACTGCCCTGTAGACTATGACAAAGTATTAAGGGCATGTTATGGTGATTATATGCAGCTTCCGCCAGAAGAAACAAGAGTACCTATGCATGTAAAACCAGATGAACAGTAAGTAATATTTGTATGGTATAAAAATAGACAGAAACGGAGATTTATATGAAAATACCAGATAAGTTAAAAGGTATTACAGGCGATTTTATGTACAGCATGATGGGACTTATTGTGATGAATGGAGTAATCCAGCTTGCATTATACCCATTTTTAAGCAAACAGTTAGGAACTGATGAATTCGGAGTTGTTCTTACTCTTATATCACTCATATCAATTATGGGCTCTACCTTTGGTACGGCAGCCAACTATTCAAGAATGGTTACAAGAATGAAGGGGCAGGACAGTAATGGGGATTATAATATATTCCTTTTAATGATAGCTGTTCTTTCAGTATTTGTTTCGATAGGCGGTCTTGTGTGGCTTCATAAGTTCAGCGCCATAGCAGAGGCAGGCTATCTTATATTAATGATAGTGACAGTGCTCAGATATTACTCAGATGTTGAATTCAGGCTTAACCTTAATTACAAAAGATTTTTTATATTCTATCTGCTTATATCAGTTGGATACTTAGCAGGTATAGGACTGTTCTTTGTCACACATTCGTGGATTATCGCCATGCTTTGCGGAGAATGTCTTGCAGTAGGCTTTGTTATGGCTACAGGCGGCATATACAGAGGACAGCTTTTTAAGAAGAGTAAGTACTTTAAGGATAATATGAGGTCGCTTTTAATACTGTCTGGTACAGAACTTATAGCAGCAGTTATACTTAATGCAGACAGACTTATATTACAGGCTATAGACGGAGGAACATCGGTAACTATATTCTATGCGGCAACGCTTATAGGAAAGATGGTTTCACTTATATCAACACCTCTTAACGGAGTTATAATCGGACATCTTACCAAGTACGAGGGCGGCATAAAGAAGAGTACATTTGTTAAGCTCTGTCTTGGCAGCGTTGTAGGAAGTCTTATTATAAATGTGTTCTGCTTCGGAGTATCATTTATATTCGTAAGAGTAATGTATGCTGAGATATTTGACCTTGTAAAGCCATACCTGTGGTGCGCCAACTTAGGTCAGGTATTCTACTTTATAGCTAATACACTCACTGTTATACTGTTAAGATTTACAGATGAAAAGTACCAGCTTGTTATTAATATATTATTCCTGATAGTATTTGTTGTAATAGCAATTCCTATGACATTTGCATTCGGCTTATGGGGAATGGCTATAGCTTTAGTTGCTGTCAACCTTATTAAGATATTGATAATAATGGCTGTTGGCTGTGCAAAGATTTAATAATAGTTTAAAGGGAGTTATATGGGAAAAATCAGTTATAAAAAAGAATTAATCATATATTGTTTTACTCTGTTAATGACTGCATTACTTTTTGGAAATAATATATTGCTTTATCAGGGAAAAAAGGCGGCATTGATAATGGCTGTTATAGTAACGGTTATTGATGTGCTGTCAGCTATACTTGCTAAAAAATATATAAGTATTGTTAACCAGTTATCGGCGGGTCTGTTTGTATTTTTTGCATATGTGCTTGTGTCTGTTCTGTTTAACAATGCTATGTGGGATTATGAATCACGTTTTTCAAAGGGACTTATAGTATTCTTTACAGTATATTCTTTCATAGTTATTGAGTCACTTATTGCATTTGTAAGGACATACAATAAGGAAAAGCTTGTAAGCTGGTTTAAGGATAACAGGGTAATGCTTGTTGTGCTGCTTATAGTATTAGTTTCAAGAATTCCATCAATGACACTTTCACAAAGATGGGATGCAGGCGAATATTACTATAGAATAGGGCTTGCCAGAAATAATTTTACTTATTCAGGACTTGCAGATTTTTTTCATAGTTATAGTCTTTGCGGACATTCAGCATCACTTTTTTGTATGACATATATGATAGGTGAAATGATATATCCAAGACATATAATAGGAATATCAGTTATTAATCTTATACTAACACTTATTGCAATGTGGTGTATCTATAAGATAATAGTAAAGATTACAAGGCATGCATCAAAGAGCCTGTGTGCAGTGTATACACTTCTTATATCGTTTGCGCCACTCGTGTATACATTTACTACACATCTTAATCTTGATTATACTATGGCGCTTATAGTTGTGATGATTATATGCAGCTATATGTATGAAAAGCCTGTGCTTGTGGGAATACTCAGTATATTATGTTTCCAGACAAAGGAAAATGGCCTTGTCGTTGTTGCAGGTATCGCACTTGGACAGATAGTAAGACATATTCTCTGCGATAAGAAAAACTGTATAAAGCCTATATTTACAGACTTAAGATTATATGCGACATTAATAGCAGCGCTTTTACAGCTCAGATACTTTAATAAGTATGGTAATAACTGGGTTGCAACAGGCGACCAGGAGGCTGGCGGTCTGTTTAAGTGGAACAACCACGGCTCAGAATGTCTTGGTCTTAATCCTTACTATATATGGATGAAGTTCAGACAGCAGTTTATACTTAACTTCAACTGGATTGTAGTGCTTATAATAATAGCTGGAACAATATACATTATAAAGAATAAGGAATATCTTAAGAAGCTTGGACATAAGAGAAGTGAAAGCTTTATGATATGCAGCGTTGTTGGTTCACTTGTGACACATTCTATGTTTGCTTATCTTTATATAACAGGAACCTGTACAAGATATAATATAATAAGCGATATACTTATGTATATTATTGCCATATATGTTATTGACAGGTTCAGGGAGGTATATGAATATAAGCAGAGTGTGACCGGTGATAATACAGCTAAGGCAGGTAACAGCACAGTAAGAAAGTATGCCGGAAAGGTATTGCTTGGTATCTGGATAGTTCTTGTGGCAGCAGAGTGCTTTGTCACAATCGACCCGCTCTCAAAGCTTGTTTTCACTAATGCAGATTCTGTAACAATGGATACACTTATTATGACAAGAGAGCACGAGCTTATGACTTATGGTGAGTCGCTTATCCATAATACACAGTACCAGAGTTATGATAAGTCTATGGATAAGATGCTTAAAGACATAGATTATGACCCTGATACAACTGATATATACCTTTATGATGATGGCGGTGTGTTCATATGTGGTAATGTTCCTCTGTATTATCTTAGCTGGGATAAGACAAAGCAGAAGAGAGTGTTCTATCAGAACGAGAATACAAAGCAGATGAATGATTATTATCTCATATTCGACCTTGATGAGAAGGGCGATGAACTTTTAAAGAATGGTGGGCTTAAGGAAAAGGCTGTGTTTGTCGTAACGACATATTATGTTAATAAGTCAGTAAATGTAGACTTTTCAATGGAGGTATTAAGCCGTTATTACGATATATCTGAAAGAAAAACTGCATCAACTTATCAGGGCGGTATATATTATTATGAACTTACACTGAAAAAGTAATTAATATACAAAACAGATAGATAAAGTTATAAATAGCATATAAATATACAAATCATAAAAATATTAAGAGAATAATTATTGCAAGGAGAAAAGGCAATGAAAAGTGAGTACCTGAAGTCAAAAAAATTCTATGAAATAGTATTTATATGCTGTGCGTTTGCAGGTATAATCGCGTGGGCAGCAGGTATAATACTGTTTGGTAATTCATCAGAACAGTTTGATATATTCTTTTTGAATACACAGGATTTTTTTGCGGATATAACTAATGTAATAGGATATTCCGCAAATAGGAATACATACGTTGAAACGTATTATCTTGGAGCATCTGAGAGAGCATATCCGGCTATTGTGTATCTGATGGCTTATATGTTATCAAGAATAGTGAATATGGACCCATATTTTGAGAGAAATTACTTCCTTGATATGTATACAGATACTAAGCTTCTCATAATACTTATACTTATTCTTATTGTAAATATGATAGCTATATATGAGCTTATAAGAAGCTGCAAGAACGGTAATAATGCTGTAAAGATTATGTCAGCGGTTGCTTTCTGTTTGTCATCTCCTGTGATATTCACGGTGGAGAGGGCAAACTTTCTTCTGATGACAATATTCTTTATAATATTTTATATATTTAATTATGACAGTGAGAATAAAGTAAGAAGAGAGCTTGCACTTATATCACTTGCACTGGCAGCTTCATTTAAGCTTACTCCGGCAGTGCTTGGAATACTGCTCATATATAATAAGCAGTGGAAAGAGGTCGTGAGGGTTATAATATATGGTCTTATATTTGGTATTGTGCCATTCCTCTTTTTCCATGGCGGACTTGTCAATATAGGAAGAATGTTCCACAATGCCTCACTTAATGTAGATAAGTACGTAAGCACAGAGGGAGCTACTTTGACAGCTTCACTTGTAGCGCTCGGTGTCAAGGCAACAGAAGGTTCAATTAAGGTATTAAAGAATATAACATATGTTGTAGCTTTACTGCTTCTTATACAGTCACTTTTCTATAAGGAAAAGTGGGAGGTTATAATGGCAGTTTCGATGGTTCTTATCGTGACACCATCACATTCAGGATATTATTGTATAATATACATTATTCCGGCAGCGATTGCATTTTTAAATGCAAAACAGCACTCATATAGTGACCTGCTGATATTATTTGCCCTTATTCTTATTGTTATGGACTTCCAGTGCAGTCTGTTCAAAAATGTGTTTGATTATCATCTTGCTATAGTGCTCATCCTTGCAGTGCTTCTTGTGAGAGGATTTATCAGAATGTACGAAGTTATAAAGGTAAGAATGAAAAATAAAGCTGTTCAATAGAAAACTTAAGAAAATATAAGATTTAATTAAGAAAGTCCTAAGATATATTCTAATATCTTAGGACTTTCTTGATTAATGTGTAAGCAATTCAAAGAAATCACCATATTTAACATAAAAACGCAACATAAGGATATAAATGGTTATACAATAAAATGTAAATTATATGTAAAAATCAATGACAAGTAGTTCAAAGTGTGGTAAAATAAGTCAAGTATTGAACAAGTAATGATATCATACATAAGATTATGGAGGTTGGATATGAATCATACATTAAGTAAAAAGCAGTTTGACGTATTAGTACTGCTTGAAAAAGAAAGAAAAGCATTTACACAGCGTCAGATAGAAGAAAATACAGGCTATTCATTAGGAACAATCAACAAGGTAATGCAGGAACTTTCAGAGTTAAAGTATGTAGAGAATGGTCAGATTACTAATGATGGTGTGTCAGCACTTGAGCCATACAGAGCAAAGAGAGCTATATTTATAGCGGCAGGCTTTGGAAGCAGAATGGTGCCTATCACATTTAACACACCAAAGCCACTTGTAAGAGTACATGGACAAAGGATTATCGATGGACTTATAGATGCGTGTCTTGAGGCAGGTATCAATGAAATATATATAGTAAGGGGCTATCTTGCTGAACAGTTCGATCAGCTTCTTTATAAGTACCCTATGATAAGATTTCTTGAAAACCCTGTATACAATGAAGCTAACAATATATCATCTTCAATGGTAGCAAGATATATGCTTTCTAACGCATATGTTTTTGAGGCAGATTTACTTATATCTAATCCATCTATCATAACAAAGTATCATTACACATCAGATTTTCTTGCTATTAAGAAGGACAGAACAGATGACTGGTGCTTTGTGGTAAAGGATGATGTTATTGTTGAGGAGAAGGTCGGTGGTTATGACTGCTGGCAGATGGTAGGCATATCTTACTGGAATGATGAGGATGGGCATAAGTTATCTAACGATATCAAGGAAACTTATGAACAGCCGGGTGGTAAGGAAAGATATTGGGAACAGGTTCCACTTGTATTCTGCAAGGACCACTACAAAGTACATGTACGTGAGTGTGATGAGGATGACATAATCGAGATAGATACATTCAGGGAATTACAGACTATTGATAAGATATATGATGTCTAGGATTATGTCTTAATAAGCATATGAAAGGTAATAATAAATACAATCGCAGCGGCAGCACTTGAGAACTGGCCGGACTTAATAGTAGAGAGCGGTGTCCACTTTGGCAAAGAGTCTTACGTACTTCTTGTAGTATGGATTGTGCTTGGTATAATATTCTACTTAAAGCAGATTAAGTATTTAAGACCGGAAAGCAGTGCTAATAATCATTATACTAAAGATATATAAAAATGTGCTATGGATTGACAAAATGCGTAGTATGGGATATAATTTTCCAACATATAAGGGTGAAGTGCGCCTATATGAAAAAGTTAATTATGCAGTTATATAAGAAACGAGGTATATCATGAAGAAAACAGCGTTAATAATGGCAGGTGGAAAAGGGGAAAGATTCTGGCCAAGAAGCAGAGTTAACCTTCCTAAGCAGTTTTTATCATTAACAGATGATGGAAAGACAATGATTCAGCTTACGGTTGAGAGAATCAGTCCATTAGTTGATATTAAGGACGTATATATTGCAACGAATGCTAATTATAAGGAACTTGTAAAGCAGCAGCTTCCAGGTCTTCCAGAGGAGAATATTTTATGTGAGCCTATTGGAAGAAATACAGCTCCATGTATAGGACTTGGTGCAGTTCATGTGGCAAGTAAGTATGAAGATGCGGTTATGATAGTTCTTCCATCAGACCACCTTATAAAGCACAATGATATATTTAAGGATACATTTGTTAATGCATGTGATATAGCAGAGAAAGGTGAGAACCTTGTAACTGTTGGTATTACACCTAATTACCCAGAAACAGGTTATGGTTATATAAAGTATAACAAGGATAATAAAGAGGGTGAGAGCTTTTCAGTGGAGAAGTTCGTGGAAAAGCCAGACCTCGATACAGCTAAGGCATATCTTGCAGATGGTTCTTATCTTTGGAACTCAGGTATGTTTGTATGGAAAGTATCGACTATACTTTCATGCTTTAAGAAGTATATGACTTCAACATATGAAGGATTATTAAAGATTAAAGCATCAGTTGGTACAGCGGATTATCAGAGTACTCTTGAAAAGGAATTCCCTGATCTTGAATCACAGTCAGTTGACTATGGTATCATGGAGAAGGCTTCTGATATATACACACTTGCTGGTAATTTTGGCTGGGATGATGTTGGCTCATGGCTTGCAGTAGGAAGAATCAAAGAAAATGATTCAGAAGGTAATGTTGTGAATGGCAATGTTGTTACAGTCAATACACAGAATTGTGTTATTGAAGGTGCAGACAAGCTTATCGCAACTGTAGGATTAAGAGATATGATAGTTGTTGATACTAAGGATGCTACACTTATTTCTACTAAGGAGAACGCAGGCGAGATAAAGAAGGTGCTTGCTAAGCTTAGAGAAGAGGGAAAGAATCAGTATTTATAAATTCTATATTTGAATTCAAAGAAATGGAGATAGTTAATAGTTATGAAAAACGCATTAATTACAGGTATAACAGGACAGGATGGTTCATACTTAGCAGAGCTTCTTCTTGAAAAGGGCTATAATGTATATGGTCTTATGAGAAGAAAGAGTGTTGTGGATTACGGAAACGTAGATCATATCAAGGATAAGATTCACTTTATCTACGCAGATATGCAGGATATAGTATCACTTATATCAGCAATGAAGATATCACAGGCAGATGAAGTATATAATCTTGCAGCACAGTCATTCGTTGCAACATCATGGGATACTCCATGTACAACAGCTGATATTGATGCTATTGGTGTTACTAACATGCTTGAAGCTATAAGAATCGTAAAGCCAGAGTGCAGATTCTATCAGGCATCAACATCAGAGATGTTCGGTAAGGTGCAGGCTATACCTCAGACAGAGGAGACACCTTTCTATCCAAGAAGTCCATATGGAGTTGCAAAGCTTTATGGACACTGGATTACAAAGAATTACAGAGAGAGCTATGGAATGTATGCATGCTCAGGAATTCTTTTCAACCATGAATCTGAAAGACGTGGCAAGGAATTCGTTACAAGAAAGATTACAAATGCAGTAGCACGTATCAAGGCAGGTCTTCAGGACTGTGTTGAGCTTGGTAATCTTGATGCAAAGAGAGACTGGGGTCACTCAAAGGATTATGTAAAAGCTATGTGGTTACTTTTACAGCAGGAAGAGCCAGATGATTATGTAATCGCTACTAACGAGACAAGAACAGTAAGAGAATTTGCTAAGACAGCATTTGCAGCAGCAGGAATTGAAGTTGAGTTTGAGGGTGAAGGTGTTAATGAAATAGCAAAGGATAAGGCAACAGGTAAGGTTGTACTTAAGGTTAATCCAGATTTCTTCAGACCAGCAGAGGTAGAACTTCTTATCGGTAATCCAGCAAAGGCAGAAGAAAAGCTTGGCTGGAAGAGAGAAATATCATTCCAGGAATTAGTTGAGAGAATGGTAAAGAACGATATGGAACTTGTTAAGAAAGAAGCAGCTAACAATTAATTATTAAATAGACGAAATTACAGTCAGGGCAGAGAATCTGTCCTGACAATATTTGATGTAGCAGAAGAGAGGTAGTTAATGAAGGCATTAGTAGTCGGCGGGGGTGGATTTGTCGGACCATATCTTGTAAGACATTTAAAGGATGAGCTTGGATATGAGGTGACAGTTACAAAAACAGAAAAAGAAACACTTGCTATGGATGGAGCGGTTGTAAAAAATCTGGATATTCTTGATAAGAACCAGATATCAGAGCTGCTTAATGAAGAAAAGCCTGATTATCTGTTTCATCTTGCAGCACAGTCATCAGTTGCCTATTCATGGAAGAATCCAACACTGACAGTTGATGTCAACATAAAGGGATGCGTGAATCTGTTAGAGGCAGTGAAGGATGCAGATGAGAAACCGAGGGTACTTCTTATAGGTTCAGGTGAGGAATACGGACATATAAAGAAAGACGAATGTCCGATAATAGAAGATAATGTGTTAAGACCGGGCAATATATATGCAGCGACAAAGTCATGCCAGAATATGTTAGGAAAGATATATTCAGATGCGTATGGACTTGACATTATGATGGTGAGGGCGTTTAACCATATCGGACCAAACCAGACACCTGTGTTTGTAGTTGCAGACTTCTGTAAGCAGGTTGCAGACATAGAAAAAGGAAAACAGGAACCAGTAATATATGTTGGAAACTTAAGTGCAAAGCGTGATTTCACAGATGTAAGGGATGTTGTGAAGGCGTATGCCCTTTTAGTAAAAGGCGGAAAAAGAGGCGAAACCTACAATGTGGGAAGAGGCCACGCAGTAGCAATAGAAGATATCCTTAAGGAAATAGTATCAATGTCAGATAAGGATATAGAGGTAAAGGTGGATGAAAAGAAGCTTCGTCCGGTAGATGTACCTATAATAGAACCAGATATTGAAAAGATTAAAAAAGAGGTAGGCTGGGAGCCGGTTATAGAGCTTCGTCAGACTCTTGAGGAAACACTTGAATACTGGAGAAGTTCTGACAGGGATTAGAAACAGGAGGAGAAGAATGAAGGTCGTATTATTAGCAGGCGGTTTCGGAACGAGAATAAGTGAAGAAAGCCAGTTTAAACCAAAGCCAATGATTGAGATAGGTGGAAAGCCTATTCTCTGGCATATTATGAAAGAATATGAATACTATGGATTCGATGAGTTTATTATATGTGCAGGTTATAAGCAGTATGTAATCAAAGAATGGTTCGCAGATTATTTCCTTCATAACAGTGATATCACATTTGATTTCACTAAAGGAACTAACGATATGATAATTCATGAGCAGCACTGTGAGCCATGGAAGGTAACTGTAGTTGATACAGGACTTAACACTATGACAGGCGGAAGAATTAAGAGAATTCAGAAGTATGTAGGTGATGAACCATTCCTTATGACTTATGGCGATGGTGTATGTGATGTTGATATTGCAAAGCTTGTTGAGTTCCACAAGAACCACGGAAAGATAGCTACACTTACAGCGGTAATGTTAGAGCAGCAGAAGGGTGTTCTTGATATCGGTGGTGATAATGCAGTCAAGTCATTCAGAGAGAAGAGCCATATGGATGGTGCGCCAATCAATGCCGGATATATGGTACTTAATCCTGAAATATTTGATTATATTGAGGGAGATAATACTGTATTTGAGAAAGAGCCACTTGAAAAACTTGCAAAGGAAGGCGAGCTTATGTCATATATGCATAAGGGCTTCTGGCAGTGCATGGATAACAAGAGAGAAATGGATATGCTTGAGAAGTATCTTGCAGCGGGTACAGCTCCTTGGAAGAAGTGGTAAGTTCACGGGTGACAGATTATATAGAGTTATATAAAATAAATATTTTATATTTTAAGATATGTTCTAGGTTTGGCGTATAATAAGTGAATAAATATATATATTATTAACACTGAATGTATAATTTTACTTAATGTATAACGAGATAATTAGAATAGAATAATCGATAATCAGGAAGGATTATAGAAAGATGGATTTAAGCTTTTATAAAGGGAAAAAAGTCCTTGTGACAGGACATACAGGCTTTAAGGGTTCGTGGCTTTGCAGAATACTTGTAAAGGCAGGGGCAGAGGTGACAGGATATTCACTTGTACCACCTACAACACCTAACCTTTTCTCTATGGCAGATATAGAGAATAACATTAATTCAGTAATCGGTGATATAAGAGACCTTGAACACTTAAAGAAGGTATTTGCGGAAACACAGCCGGAAATAGTGCTTCACTTGGCAGCACAGCCAATCGTAAGGGACTCTTATAAGGACCCTGTATACACATATGAAACTAATGTAATGGGTACAGTAAATATATGCGAATGTGTAAGACTTAACCCATGTGTAAAGTCATTCCTTAATGTGACAACAGATAAGGTATACCACAATAATGAATGGGCGTGGGGCTACAGGGAAAATGAGCCTCTTGACGGATATGACCCATATTCTAACAGCAAGTCATGTTCAGAGCTTGTAACACACAGTTACATCAATTCATTTTTTAATGATATGGATGTTGCAGTGTCAACAGCAAGAGCAGGTAATGTTATAGGCGGAGGCGACTTTGCCAATGACAGGATTGTGCCAGACTGTGTAAGGGCTGCAATAAAGAAAGAAGATATAGTTGTTCGTAATCCACATTCAACAAGACCATACCAGCATGTGTTAGAGCCACTTGCAGCTTATCTTATGATAGCGATGAAGCAGTACGAAGATAAGAAGTATGCAGGCTTCTATAATGTAGGGCCTGATGAGAGCGACTGTATAACAACAGGAACACTTGTTGATACATTCTGTAACAAGTGGGGAGAAGGACTTAAGTGGATAGACAAGTATGACGGCGGCCCACACGAGGCGAACTTCTTAAAGTTAGACTGCTCTAAGTTAAAGACAACATTTGGCTGGAGACCAAGATGGAACTTTGATACAGCAATAGAAAAGTCAGTTGAATGGTCAAAGGTATATGCAGAAGGCGGAGACGTTGTTGCATGTCTTGATAAAGAGATTGATGAATTCTTTAATAATTAGTATTGTGGAATACAATATAAAAGGTTCGAATGTTGTAACTTAATAAATAAGCAAATCTAAAATATTATATTGAGTTGTCTGTATTATAAAGACATATTTTTTGTAATGTATTTAAATAGGTTTTAGCAGAAAGTAAAATCTCATATTTTAATGTTCATTTATTTATAATATTGTAAAAAATAGCGTGATTAAAGATTGGAGAAAAGTATGTTTGATAACAAGAACGAATTAGAAGCAAGAGAAGAAATTCTTGGAATGGTAGATGAGTACTGCAAGAAGTACCACAACCAGAAACAGTATAAGGAAGGTGACAGAATTCCTTATGCAAGCCGTGTGTATGACAGCAAGGAAATGATGAACCTTGTAGATTCAGCACTTGAATTCTGGCTTACATCAGGCCGTTACACAGATGAGTTTGAAAAGAAGCTTGGTGAATATCTTAATGTAAAGTATGTATCAGTAGTAAACTCTGGTTCATCAGCCAACCTCAACGCATTTATGGCACTCACATCACCACTTCTCGGTGACAGAAGAATAAAGAGAGGCGATGAGATAATAACAGTAGCAGCAGGCTTCCCAACAACAGTAACACCAGCCATCCAGTATGGCGCAGTACCAGTGTTTGTTGATGTGACTATTCCACAGTACAACATTGATGTGACAAAGCTTGAAGAAGCTTACTCAGATAAGACAAAGGCAGTTATGATTGCACATACACTTGGTAATCCTTTTGACTTATCAGCAGTTAAGGAATTCTGTGATAAGCATAATCTCTGGTTAGTAGAGGACAACTGCGATGCACTTGGTTCTAAGTACACAATAAATGGCGAGGAGAAGTTCACAGGTACAATCGGTGATATCGGAACAAGCAGCTTCTACCCACCACATCATATGACAATGGGTGAAGGCGGTGCTGTATACACAAACAACGCACTTCTTAACAAGTGTATCCGTTCATTCAGAGACTGGGGACGTGACTGCGTATGCCCATCAGGAAAGGACAACCTCTGCGGACACAGATTTGACAAGCAGTATGGCGAGCTTCCATTAGGATATGACCACAAGTATGTATACTCACACTTCGGATACAACCTTAAGGCAACAGATATGCAGACAGCAGTAGGCTGTGCACAGCTTGAGAAGTTCCCTTCATTTGTTGAAAGAAGAAGACATAACTTTGACAGATTAAGAGCGGCACTTGCTGACATCGAGGATAAGGTAATACTTCCAGTACCATGTGATAACTCAAGACCAAGCTGGTTTGGTTTCCTTATCACAGTAAAGGAAGGAATAGACAGAAAGGCAGTTGTAGAGTATATCGAAAACCACGGAGTACAGACAAGAAACCTTTTTGCAGGAAATCTTATAAAGCATCCTTGCTTTGATGAGATGAGAGCGACAGGAGAAGGCTACAGAGTAGTAGGAAGTCTTGATAACACAGACAGAATTATGAGAGATACATTCTGGGTAGGAGTATATCCGGGAATGACAGATGAGATGATAGATTATATGGCTAAGACTATAAAGGAAGCTGTTAATCAGTAATCACGGACGAATTATTAATGATAATATATTATAGTTCGGGTGCCTGACAGTAACCGGACTATAATAAGAATAGGAAAAGTATATAGATATGGGTAAAAAGATATACGCATTTATAGAAAGAATATATATGTTCTTTGTTGAATTACTATTCAGACTCGTAAAAAAGGAGCTGACAGATAAAACAAGACAGACATTTAAGGAGTTTCTCCAGTTTGGGCTTGTAGGTGTATCCAATACAATAGTATCATATCTTTTATATGTAGTATCATTATTTATGCTTTCAAAGACAGGCATAAAGATTGATTATATAATTGCAAATGTTATTTCATGGTTATTGAGCGTATTATGGTCATTTTACTGGAATAATAAGTTCGTATTCAAGAAGGAAGACGGCGAAAAGAGAAATATATGGGCAGCACTGTTTAAGACATATGTATCATACGGCTTTACAGGTCTGATACTTAACAATATATTACTTGTATTATGGATATCAGTACTTCATATGAATAAGATGATTGCGCCTATTATTAATCTTATAATCAATATACCTATTAACTTCTTCCTTAACAAGATATGGGCATTTGGCAAGAAATAATTATATAATCTTTTTTGTGGCTTTTTAATAAGCTGGAAACGGGAAAGATTATATAATTAGAGAAGGGATATAATAATTATGAAAAGAGCTGTAATAACAGGACCAACAGGTTCTATAGGTATCGCACTGATTAATGAACTTGTGGCTAATGGAATAGAGGTCTTAGCAGTTGTAAGACCGGGTTCTAGGAGAGCTGACAGAATAAAAGAGAGTTCTTTGGTTAAACGTGTAAGCTGTGACCTTTCAGAACTTGAAAAGCTTCCTGAGCTGATACCGGAGGGGGCAGATGTATTCTACCACTTTGGCTGGGATGGCACATTTGGCGACAGCCGTAACAATATGCACGGACAAAATCTTAATGTTAAGTATGCCCTTGATGCTGTAGAGGCTGCAGCAAAGTTAGGCTGTGATACATTTGTTGGCGCCGGCTCACAGGCTGAGTATGGAAGATTTGAGGGCGCTCTTAACGGAAGTGTTCCTGCATTTCCAGAGAATGGTTATGGAATAGCAAAGTTATGTGCAGGCCAGATGACACGTATATTGTGCCACCAGAAGGGTATGCGTCATATATGGACAAGAATTCTCAGTATATATGGACCTTACGATGGCGATAAGACTATGGTTATGAGCACTATAGGAAAGCTTCTTAAAGGTGAGTCACCATCGTGTACAAAGGGTGAACAGATGTGGGACTTCCTTTACTCTAAGGATGCAGCACTTGCTATGAGACTTCTTGGAGAAAAGGGTGTTGACGGTAAGGTGTACTGTATAGGAGGCGGACAGGCAAGACCATTAAAGGAATATATAGAGATTATGGGACAGGCTATCGACAGTACTATAAGTATTGGTTTTGGTGATATTCCTTACAGTCCTAATCAGGTTATGTACTTGTGTGCTGACATAACAGACCTTAAGGAAGATACGGGCTTTGAGCCACAGTATACATTTGAAAAGGGTATCCTTGAAACAATCGAATGGTGCAAGGAAAACAATAAATAGTATTCAGAAGATAAACAGACTGCTGGTTAGTTATTAGCTGGTGGTCTGTTTTTATATACAAAAAGTTATAGTATTAAATGTAAATATAGTATATAATATTTGTAAATAAAAAGTTATACATAAAGAATATAGGGAGGAGAATTGTGTATGTTAAAAGACTGGAACAAGCTGGAGGTACCAGCAGGGGAAGAAGTAGAAAACAGACTTAAGGCGGCAAGGGAAATGCTGTTAAAGCAGCAGGTTATGATGAAGGAAAAGAAGCTGCCGGTTATAGTACTCTTTGAAGGCTGGGGCGCTGCCGGAAAAGGAAGTGTATTAGGAAAGGTAATCAAGAACATTGACCCAAGATTTTTTAAGGTTGCTGTTATGGATGAGCCGACAGAGGAAGAGAACAGAAAGCCATTTCTTTACAGGCATTTTGTAAAAATTCCAGAAGCAGGAAAGTTTGTTTTTATGGACAGCGGCTGGATGTCAGAGGTTACAAAGCAGAAGCTGAGTGGTGAGTTATCAGACGAGGATTATAAGAAGAGAGTAGAGAGTATTAAAAGATTTGAAAGACAGCTCACGGATAACGGATATCTGTTACTTAAGTTTTTCTTTAACATCGATAAGAAAGAACAGAAAAAACGTCTTAATAAGCTTAAAGAGGATAAAAATACAAAGTGGCGTGTAAGTGAGTATGATAAGTGGCAGAATAAGCATTATGAGGAGTGTTTTGATGTGTATGACCAGTATCTGTGTGATACAGACCATTCAAGTGCTCCTTGGTATATAGTAGATGCAAAGGATAAGAAGTGGGCACAGTTACAGGTGCTTGAAACAATAGTACAGGGAATAGACACAGCATTTGCCAATATCGCATTATCAGTGCCATTATTACAGAATGCATTTCCACTTAAGCCTATTCCTAAGCTTTCAGAGGTGAGTCTTGATAAAGAGCTTTCAGATGAGGAGTATGAGAGACTGCTTGATATGTACCAGAAAAGATTGGGTGAGCTTCACAATGAGCTGTACAGGAAGAAGGTGCCTGTTATTATAGCTTATGAGGGCTGGGATGCAGCCGGAAAGGGCGGTAATATAAGAAGAATAGCTGAGGCTCTTGACCCAAGAGGATATGAAGTACATCCTATAGCAAGCCCTGAGCCACATGAGAAGGCAAGACATTATCTGTGGAGATTTTGGAACAGACTTCCTAAGACAGGACATATAGCTATATTTGACAGAACATGGTACGGAAGAGTTATGGTTGAAAGACTTGAGGGCTTCTGCAGCACGAATGACTGGCAGAGAGCGTATGTTGAGATTAATGAATTCGAGAGGGAGCTTGCAGACTGGGGCGCAATTATTGTAAAGTTCTGGGTTCAGATAGATAAGGATACGCAGCTTGAAAGATTTAAGGACAGGGAGAATACTCCTGAGAAGCGTTGGAAGATAACAGAAGAAGACTGGCGTAACAGGGAAAAGTGGGACAGCTACGAGGTTGCAGTTAATGAAATGCTTCAGAAGACTAACACAGCTTATGCGCCTTGGCATATATTAGAGTCCAACGATAAGAAGTATGCCAGAATAAAGGCATTAAAGACTGTTATTGAGGCTATTGAGGACAAGCTTGAAAAATAACTTGCGCTTATTGCAGGTGCTACAGCAATATATGTTAATGATTATTATCATGCAGATGATAATACAATATCACTGTATAACTCAGTGCTTGATAATCTTTCAGATAATGATGGTGTTTCAAAGGTGCTGACAAAAGAACTTAAATGCCATGTAATCTTGCAGTGCTTGATATGAATGCTGCGAATGGCATACAGGAAGAATTTCCTGATATACATAACTGGTACATAGGAGGACATTCACTAGGAGGAGCTATGGCGGTATCCTATGTGGCTAAGCATACGTCAGAGTATAAAGGTCTTGTGTTGCTTGGTGCCTATTCAACGAAGGATATAAGCAGCAGCGGACTTAAGGTATTGTCTGTATATGGAAGTGAAGATAAAGTGCTTAATAAAGACAAGTATGAGAGCAATAAGACCAATCTTCCACAAGATTATAAAGAATATGTCATATATGGAGGGTGTCATGCTTATTATGTAATGTATGGACAGCAGAAGGGTGATGGTACAGCGACTATAACCAATACATTACAGATAGATAAAACCGCAGATTATATATACAGGCTTATAAGTGAATAACTCAAGAAAAGTATATGCAATATAAACCAAAGAACAAAAAAGTGAAAAAATTACAATTTTGTTGAAAATTTTTTAAAATTATTGTTGACACAGGCTATATTATGTGTTAATTTATCAGTGTCAAATAAATAGAACGAATTAATCAAAGGCAAAGGAGCCGTTACAATCTGTTGGTTGTGCGCCCTTTGCCTTTTTTTATTTTCGTCATAATAAGCTGCATAAAAGGTTGCAGAAAATATTTTTGGATACGCACAGGAGGGTGTGCGCAGAAAGGAGTCAGTTATGAAGTTACAGGACACAGGTTTAACAGCACAGGACATTAAGGATAAAGTAAATAAGTATATGATTGAAACATATGAGCGTTTTGACTTTCTTGCGGAAACAGCCAAAGATATGTATCTCTATGATGAAAATAAGACACCATACCTTGACTTTTATGCAGGTATTGCCGTTAACAATGCAGGAAGCTGTAATGAAAAGGTTGTAGCTGCTGTAAAAGATCAGGTTTCAGATATAATGCATACATTTAATTATCCATATACAATCCCACAGGCATTACTTGCTGAAAAGGTATGTACAACAATAGGAATGGATAAGATATTCTATCAGAATTCAGGAACAGAAGCTAATGAAGCGATGATTAAGATGGCACGTAAGTATGGCGTTGAAAAGTATGGTCCTAACAGATACCACATTGTAACAGCAAAGGATGGTTTCCATGGAAGAACATTTGGTGCTATGTCAGCAACAGGTCAGCCGGGTAATGCTTGTCAGGTTGGTTTTGGTCCTATGACATATGGTTTCTCATATGCACCATACAATGACCTTAAAGCTTTTGAGGATGCATGCACAGAGAATACAATCGCTATTATGATTGAACCGGTACAGGGCGAAGGCGGTGTTCATCCAGCTACTAAAGAGTTTATGACAGGATTAAGAAAGTTCTGCGATGAACATGATATGCTTCTTCTTATTGATGAGGTTCAGACAGGGTGGTGCAGAACAGGTGCTGTAATGTCTTATATGAATTATGGAATTAAGCCTGATATCGTATCTATGGCAAAGGGTCTTGGCGGTGGAATGCCAATCGGTGCTATATGTGCTACTAAAGAGGTTGCAAAGGCATTTACTCCGGGCTCACACGGAACAACCTTCGGTGGTCATCCAGTATCATGTGCAGCAGCACTTGCAGAGGTTAATGAGCTTCTTGACAGGGATTTAGCTGGAAATGCAAAGAAGATGGGAGATTACTTCAGTGCAAAGTTAGAAACACTTCCACATGTTAAGGAAGTAAGACATCAGGGACTTTTAGTCGGTGTTGAATTCGATGATACTATAAGCGGTGTCGATGTAAAGCATGGCTGCTTCGACAGACATATGTTAATAACAGCAATAGGAGCACACATAATCCGTATGGTACCACCACTTATCGTATCAGAAGAAGAATGTGACAAGGCTTATGAGATTATTAAGGAAACAGTTGAAAGTCTTAGCAAGTAAATAAAAGGAGCGATGCAGATGAAACATTTTGTTGTAACAGTTGGATGTGAGTATGCCAGCGGTGGAATTGAAATCGGCAAGATGATAGCAAAGTCTTTAGGCGTTGAATATTATGACAGGGACTTAATAGATAAGGTTGTTGAGCAGATAGGAGTTGACAGGGAGTTAGTAGAAAAAGCGGATTCAGGAGAAAATGTCAAGTATGAATTCGATACTAACTTTGGCCCAAGATATGCCAATCTTACAAACAGGGTAATATATGAACAGTTTGAGGTTATCAATAAGTTCGCCGAAAAGTCTTCTTGTGTTATCATCGGACGTTGTAGTAATTACATATTAAAAGACAGAAAAGATTGTCTTAATGTATTTATATATGCACCATTTGAAAAAAGAGTTGAGTATGTTATGGAGAAAAAGGGCGTAAGTTATGATGAAGCAGCAGAGCTTGTGAAGTATAACGACAGAATGTTAAGCTCAAGATATAACTATATGACTAATGGTGATATGAGAGATTGCAGCATGAGAGATATGATGATTGACTCAAGTGTGCTGGGTCTTGAGAAAACTGCAAAGTACATATTGCAGATGATAGACTTAAGATTTGAAAACTAAGTTATTAATAAAATATTGTTTACATCGCGAATATATTCAACTGGCAAAGGTGCTGGTAATCCAGAGGCGTAATGCCTATGGATTGCTGGCATTTTTTTTGTTCAGGCGGATGCTACAGAGACTTATGCTTTTATAAGCATCTTACCTGATAAAAAGAGTTATGGCGGATAGATGTAAATGGCGGTGCAGGATTAAATATATGTTATATGAAAATGTTAGATGAAAGGACTGATAATATGGCTGGAAAAAAATCGGAATTTGATAAAGTATTCAGTGCATGGGATATACTTGTAATTGCATTCGGAGCCATGATTGGCTGGGGCTGGGTTGTATCAACTGGTGACTGGATAGAAAGAGGCGGTGTAGCTGGTGCCGCTATAGGTTTTGCCATCGGTGGTGTGATGGTATTTTTCGTAGGACTTACATACGCTGAGCTTACCGCAGCGATGCCACAGTGCGGAGGCGAACACGTATTTAGTTATAAAGCAATGGGACCAATAGGTTCTTATATATGTACATGGGCAATTATATTAGGATATGTCAGTGTTGTATGTTTTGAGGCATGTGCGCTTCCTACTATTATTACATATATATATCCAAAGTTCTTACAGGGTTATCTGTATACAGTAGCAGGTTTTGATATATATGCATCATGGCTTGCAGTTGCCATACTTGTAGCTATATTTATTACATATATCAATATCAAAGGTGCTAAGACAGCAGCGGTGTTACAGACAGTGCTTACAGTTATCATAGGTGGTGTCGGAATACTCTTAGTTGTCGCTTCTGCCATAACAGGTGATGCATCTAACTTTGATGGACAGATGTTTGTTGGCGGTACAACAGGTGAAGTATTTAAGACTATATTAAAGGTTGCTGTTACAACACCATTCTTCTTTATAGGTTTTGATGTTATACCACAGGCAGCAGAGGAGATAAATGTTCCTCTTAAAAAGATAGGCAAGATAATGATACTTTCTATCGTTCTTGCAGTTGCTTTCTATGGACTTATAATATTTGGTGTTGGTTATGTAATGAGCGCACCAGAGATTGCAGCATCTGTGGAGGGTTCTGGACTTGTAACAGCTGATGCCATGGCTAAAGCATTTAACAGCAGTATTATGTCAAAGGTGCTTATCGTTGGTGGTATGTGTGGTATCATAACAAGCTGGAATTCATTTCTTATAGGTGGAAGCCGTGCTATGTATTCAATGGCTGAGTCATATATGATACCAAAAACATTTGCAAAGCTTCATCCTAAGCACAAGACACCTGTAAATGCATTATATCTTATAGGTGCATTATCAGTACTTGCACCACTTGCAGGACGTAAGATGCTTGTATGGATAGTTGATGCAGGTAACTTCGGATGCTGTCTTGCATATTGTATGGTTTCACTTTCTTTCATAATATTAAGAAAGACACAGCCTGATATGAAAAGACCTTACAAGGTTAAACATTATCTTCCAGTAGGTATTATGGCAGTTCTTATGTCAGGTGCAATGGTTGCCATGTATATAATACCGGGTTCAGGAAGTACACTTGCATGGCAGGAATGGGCTATGGCAGGCGGCTGGGCACTGCTTGGCGGTATATTCTTTGTTATATGTAAGATTAAGTATAAGGAAAAATTTGCATCACATGTTGATGTTATCATAGATGATGAGATAGTTGAGGAAGAGGCTGCAAAGGACAGAGAAGAAGAGGTAAAGGCAGCTATCAGCCTTGTTATGTCTGAGGAGGATGATGACAGATTTGATGCACCTATGGCATTTAACTATTTCCTTCCAGTCAATATAGTATTCGGTTCTGGAAAGGTAAGAAAGGTTGGAGAGCTTACAAAGCCATATGGTAAGAAAGCGCTTATCGTTACAGGACGAAGCAGTGCAAAGAAGTCAGGATTATACGATAAAGTCAATGACAGTCTTAAGGCTGCCGGCATAGAAACAGCACTTTTTGATAAAGTACAGCAGAATCCTCTTACAACAACAGCAGCAGAAGGTGCAGCATATGCAAAGAAAAATGGATGCGATGTAGTTGTTGCAATAGGTGGCGGAAGTATAATGGATTGTGCAAAGGCTATAGCGTTCCTTGCACTTAATGAAGGCGATGTAAGTGATTATATATTTGGTAAGAAAGCCAGTGATAAGGCACTTCCATTGATACTTATACCTACAACCTGTGGTACAGGTTCAGAAGGCAATGGCTTTGCAGTTCTTACTAATCCTGAAAATGGTGATAAGAAGTCACTCAGATGTAATGCAATCGTTGCAAAGGTGTCAATCGTAGACCCAGAGTGTATGATGACTATGCCAAAGCATGTACTTGCCTCAGTTGGTTTTGATGCGCTGTGTCACTGTATAGAGGCGTATACTTCAAGGATAGCACAGCCATTTACAGATGCATTAAGCTTATATGCTATTGAACTTATAGCAGAAAATCTTGTTGATGTATACAAGGGCAGAAGCAACAAGGCAGGCTGGGAGAAGATAACACTTGCAAGTACTATAGGCGGAATGGTTATTAATACAGCAGGTGTAACACTTGCACATGGTATGGAACATCCTGCAAGCGGTCTTAAGGATATAGTCCATGGTAAGGGACTTGCAGCACTTACTCCTGCGGTTATAGAAGCCTCTTATATAGGCAACCACTTCAAGTTTGCAAAGCTTGCAAGAATATTTGGCGGATTAACAGCAGAAGACCTTGCACCTAAAATCAGGACACTGCTTAAGAATCTTGACCTTAGCTGTACACTTACAGACCTTGGAATAGAAGAAAAGGATATTCCTTGGATGGCTGAAAACTGTATGAAGGTATCAGCAGCAAGCATAGCCAATAATCCGGTTGTATTCTCACAGGAGGAGATTGCTGATATATATAAGAAGGCGATGTAATGGGTGTTGATGTAAAAATATGTCTGAAGTCAATATTATAAAATATCTTATGTTAATATTGAAAAGATATGTAATAGGTGGTTTCATAAAATATAAGTACTTTGGTATTATCTTGTATCTGGGATAATATCAGGGTACTTTATTTTAAAGTTGCCTGATTATAGATTATAAGATAAAATAAAATACTAGGGTCAAAATATCTGAACCCATATGAGCTTGCTCATAGTTGGGTAAATGACCATGTGCCCCGCCCTGATATTCGCATAAAAGTGGGATGATAGCTCCACGATATGAGAATATTGGGTAGTATTGTCAGATGTTAATGTCTGTCACTGACTGATATTAATTTACATAAAATACGCAAAGAATATAAGCGAAAAAACGTGTGCAGAAACGAGGATTATTATGAACCAATATACAATAAGACATGCAGTTGATAGTGATAAAGAAAGAATATGCGAAATATACGCATTTGCAAGAAAATTCATGGCAGAGAATGGCAATCCTAATCAGTGGAAAAATAACAATCCATCAAGAGAAATCATAGATAATGATATAGCTGCTGGTAATCTTTATGTGATAGAGGAAGCAGATAAAGAACAGCAGACAGAGGGTACAGATAATAAAAACAGCAGAGTTCATGGAGTATTTTTCTTTAAGATGGGAGAGGATGCCACATATAATGTTATAGAGGATGGAAGCTGGTTATCAGGAGATACATATGGAACTATCCACAGAGTTGCAGGCGATGGACAGGTACATGGTGTACTTACCATGGCGGTGCAATTCTGTGAACAGAAGATAAAGCATCTTAGAATAGATACCCACAATGATAATAAAATAATGCAGCACGTCATAGAAAAGAATGGCTTTAAGAGGTGCGGAATTATTCATGTAAAAGACGGCTCTGAAAGAATAGCCTATGAAAAATTAGGTTAATTATCAGAAGCTTCTATTCTTAGCATAGTTAATAAACTTTTCAGCACTGTCGGTCGTGTAACTGCCTTTTTTCCAGATAAGTCCTATATCCTGTGTTATGGCAGGGCTTATTGGAAGACCAGTTACACCGGGCAGGTTGCGAAGCAGTGAGGCATAAAGAAAAGCCCCGCCCAAGTTGTTGCATACAAAGTTTCTTATAGTAAATAGCTGGCTTGCGTGCAGTATTGTGTTAGGGTTAGTGTTTATGCGCTTAAAAGCAGCATCAAGTGTTTCATTCTGTACGGAGTCAGTGTTATACATAATAACAGGTTCATCCTTAATCATATCTATAGTGACCTCACGGCACTTCGCAAGCGGATGTTCTTTTGATACACAGAATACAAGCTTGTCAGTCATCAGCTTGTAAGAGTTAAGCTTATCTATCTCATAAAAATGCATATTTACAAGTGCAAGGTCAAGCTTTCCTTCCATAACCATATTGGCGGCACGTATAGAGCCGTATTCAAATAATTCAAATGGAATATCAGGATATTCCTTATTAAATTCAATCAGCATATCCGGAAAAAATATAGTACTAAGAAGAGGTGGTATGCCTATCTTTAAAGAGGATACATCTTTGCCAAGGTCATGAAACTGTTCCATAGTATTGTTGTATTCGGCTAAGAGCTTCTGTGCTTTCTGGTAAAATACTTCACCCTCTTTAGTAAGCGAAAGGTGGTTTTTCGTTCTTGTAAAAAGGCTTATGGAGAATTCCTTTTCAAGCTCCTTAATGGCAGTAGATATAGCAGGCTGTGTTACATATAATTCGGCGGCAGCCTGAGTTATGCTGTGCAGTCTTGTGGCGGCACAGAAGTATTCTAATTGTACAATCTTCATAATATTCCCCCTTTATATTCTAGTATTTTATAGATAATGTCAGAGATAAAAGTTAAATTCATAATAGTTTTATGTGAATTTCCTGACTTTTTTAGAAATATACATTATTTGTATACATAGTGCAATTGTTAAAAATTAACAACCTGTATTATTGTTTTGTTAAAATTATATCATACTTTTGTGGAAAATGTCTAAAACTGTCAAAAAAGCATAAAAAAAATTTATGATGTCATAGTTTTTTGTAAATTTACAACAAGGAAAAGTCTTTATATAATACAATCAAGCAAAGGGAAATAACAAAGCCGGCAAGATATTTTCAAAGTAAATATATAATGAATGGAGGATATTTTATGAGTCATGCAACAATAACATTATTATTCTTGTTGTTTGCAATCATAATGTTCATGTGGGAAAAAATTCCGTTAGGACTTACTTCGATGATAGTCTGCGTGGGGCTGGTTGTCACAGGAGTACTTGATTGGAAAACAGCATTTTCAGGGTTCATTGACAGCAACGTAATTCTTTTTGTAGCAATGTTTATAGTAGGTGGAGCACTTTTTGAAACTGGAATGGCAAACAAGATTGGTGGAATAGTTACACACTTTGCCAAGTCAGAAAAGCAGCTTATCATAGCAATTATGGTTATCGTAGGTTTTATGAGCGGAGTGCTTTCAAACACAGGAACAGCGGCAGTACTTATTCCAGTAGTAATAGGAATAGCAGCAAAGTCAGGATACTCAAGGTCAAGACTTCTTATGCCACTTGTATTTGCAGCAGCTATGGGAGGTAATCTTTCACTTATAGGTGCGCCGGGTAATCTTATAGCACAGTCAGCGATGCAGGAAATCGGTAAGTCTTTTGGTTTCTTTGATTATGCAAAGGTAGGACTTCCAATACTTATTGTGGGTATAATATTCTTTGCACTGGTAGGACATAAGCTTCTTCCGGATAACAAGGTGCCAGATGATGACTCGGCTTACAGTAGTAAGAATGATTTCAGCGATGTACCAAAGTGGAAGCAGTGGTTATCACTTATAATCCTTATACTTACTCTTCTTGGAATGATATTTGAGGATAAGATAGGAATTAAGTTATGCATAACAGGCTGTATCGGAGCACTTGCACTTATACTTACAGGTGTTATATCAGAAAAACAGGCACTTAAGTCGATTGATTTAAAGACTATATTCTTATTCGGTGGAACACTTTCACTTGCATCAGCACTTTCAAAGTCTGGAGCTGGAGAGCTTATAGCTAATAAGGTTATAGGATTGTTAGGAGATAATCCTTCACCATATGTATTAACATTTGTAGTATTTATGCTCTGCTGTGTATTAACTAACTTTATGAGTAATACAGCAACAACAGCACTTATGGTTCCTATCTGCTTATCAATAGCAGAGGGAATAGGGGCAGACCCAAGCGCAGTACTTATGGCCTGCGTAATAGGTGGTTCATGTGCTTATGCAACACCTATAGGAATGCCAGCCAACACTATGGTAATAGGCGCAGGTGGATATACATTTAAAGATTACGCAAAAGCAGGTGTACCGCTGATACTTGTATCAACAGTAGTAAGTATGATACTGTTACCAATTTTATATCCATTCTTCCCATAGAAGATACATTTGTGGGATAAAAATGCGGATGGAAAATGTCATATACCTAAGAAATTATATGAATATCATATAATACATAAAAATAAGAAAAACATTAACAATAGTATGATTATTTAAGGAGGAATAAATATGTCTAAAGAAGCACAGGTAAAACAGCTTACTGATTACATGGCAAAGTTTATTGCTTACACAGCAAAGAAGCTTCCAGATGATGTAATCGCAAAACTTCAGGAGTTAAGAGATAAGGAGGATAGTCCTTTATCTAAGACAATCTATAACACAATGTTTGAAAACCAGAAACTTGCAGTTGAACTTAACCGTCCAAGCTGTCAGGATACAGGTGTACTCCAGTTTTGGGTAAAGTGTGGTACTAAGTTTCCACTTATCGGTGAACTTGAAGCACTTCTTAAGGAAGCAGTAGTACAGGCTACATTTGAAGCACCATTAAGACACAACAGTGTTGAAACATTTGATGAATACAACACAGGCAAGAATGTAGGTAAGGGAACACCAACAGTATTCTGGGATATCGTTCCAGACAGCGATGAGTGTGAGATATATACATATATGGCCGGTGGTGGCTGTACACTTCCAGGCAAGGCTATGGTTCTTATGCCAGGTGAAGGTTATGAAGGAGTTACAAAGTTTGTTCTTGATGTTATGACAAGCTATGGACTGAATGCATGTCCGCCACTTCTTGTAGGTGTAGGTGTAGCAACATCAGTTGAAACAGCAGCACTCCTTTCAAAGAAAGCGCTTATGAGACCTATCGGTTCACATAATGATAACGAAAGAGCAGCAAAGATGGAAAGACTTCTTGAAGATGGAATTAACTCTATAGGCTTAGGACCTCAGGGTATGGGCGGAAAGTATTCAGTTATGGGTGTAAATATCGAGAATACAGCACGTCATCCATCAGCAATCGGTGTAGCAGTTAATGTAGGCTGCTGGAGCCATAGAAGAGGACACATCATATTTGACAAAGACCTTAACTACACAATAACAACACATACGGGGGTGACTTTATAATGGTAGAGATGAGAAATGGTAAGAAAGTACTTATAACACCTGTGTCAGCAGAGGATTTAGAGGATATCAAGGTTGGCGATATCGTATACCTTGACGGAAGTATGACAACATGCCGTGATGTTGCACACAGAAGACTTGTAGAAGAAGGAAGAGAACTTCCAGTAGATGTTAGAAATAATGCAATATTCCACGCAGGTCCAATCATCAGACCACTTGATAATGATAAGTTTGAGATGGTTTCTGTAGGTCCTACAACAAGTATGAGAATGGAAAAGTTTGAGTATGAATTCGTTAAGCTTACAGGCGTAAGGGTTATCATCGGTAAAGGTGGTATGAAGGAAAATACAGAGAGAGCCTGCAAGGAATTCGGAGCTATACACTGTGTATTCCCAGCAGGAAATGCAGTAGTAGCAGCTACAGAGGTAGAAGAAATAGTAAGAGCTGAATGGCGTGACTTAGGAATGCCTGAAACACTCTGGAACTGCCGTGTTAAGGAATTCGGCCCACTTATCGTATCTATAGATACTAAGGGCAATAATATGTTTGAAGAAAACAAGGTGATATTCAACCAGAAGAAGGATGCAGCATACGAGAAGATATCTAAAGAAGTTGGATTTATCAAGTAATTAAGTCAGACAATTTATATCTGACAAAGCTTAACCATTAATCAGCCTGATTATATGGAAAGGTATATACATTGTGTATAATGTGCAATATACAATGTTTATATAAAGGATAAACATGCATTATATAGCGATGTGATTATTTATATGATTTATGTTTATTCAGCCACAATACAATGCTGGTGCAGACAACTACTAACTAGCATTGACTGATGTATAATCATCTATTTAGTTATGGCTTACAATGTGCTAGTAAGCCATAGCACAACAAGCCAGAGAAAACAGAGTACCAAAGATAAAGTATTAATCAATATTTATACTTACATTAAACCCAAACCTAATATTTTACGTGCAGAGGGCTGTTGCATCACGGATAAATGATGTAACAGTCCTTTGTTTTATATAAAAGTATATAAAAAATATGATGAATCTGCTGTATCTTGCAGGAAATATAACAGAATATAACAATCCACAGGAACAGCTTGTAAGGTTAAAAGAACTTATTGAACATATAAAGGATGAGGAACTTCCTGCAACAAGGGAGGAATTTGAAAGCAGCGCATTATTATTTCATATATTTATGGATATAGAAGACTTTCTGCTATATAAAAAACATTTTATTGATAATCTTGATAAGACACAGAAAAAGCACTACTGGAAAGCAGGTTAGAAGAAGAAAAGCACTGTAAGATTGTTGTAAGATTGATGCGTTAATCTAGTAATAGATTAAATATACGCAGCCTGCCGTATAATAAGATATCATATTAATAATAATTCAATTAAGAAGTGATACAGAATTAATAGATTTATAGTATAATAAGATGTTATATTAGTAATAATTCACGTCAGGTCCGTATAGGGAAGGAAGAGTGACAACGTGAATATACTAAAAATAACATTTAAAAGTGTGAAAAGAAGGTACAGGCAGATTATAAGAGCTGCACTTACAACACTTCTTGCAGTATTTTTTGTGACGGCTGTTCTTATATTTCAGGAGAATATGTATCAGTGGCAGATGCAATCTAATAAGGACAGATTTGGCGACTGGTTTGTGATGGATATAGGAAGTAAGAATCCGGACAGTAACCTGACAGATAACAGCTATATCAAGGAACCTGTAAAGGTGCCAAGAAGTGTATATGTGCTTAACAGTGACTGGGAAAATACAGGCTTTTATGTAGGAAGTCTGCCACAGGATTTTATAAAACAGTCACATATTAAGCTTGATGAAGGAAAGCAGCCGGGGAATAGTGATGAGATAGCGATGGACTGGAATACGCTTCTTTCACTTGGTTATACGGGTGAGATAGGAGAGGATATAACTCTTTATTATAGTGAGAATAATAGTATATCCAACGAAGATAAGAGAAAAACAAAGACCTATAAGCTTGTAGGAATATACAGGAATTATACGAATATCTGGAACAATGGAAAGCAAATTCCGTCAGCGATAGTAAGTGAGGATGAATTACAGAATTTTAAGTATGATACAAGATATGTATACATATACCCTATAAAAGACTCAGCAAAGATAGATGATTATAACTCTATATTTAACTCTTTAAATGAAGCAACCAGCAAAAGTTATATATACAATTCCGGAGTGTATGATTATAAGCCATGGGGTTCTGCCAATATATATCTGTATATGTATCTTATTGTCATGGCGATAGGAATAACAGCACTTTCTTATCAGCTTATAGAATATAAGAATACGAGAAAGCAGTCCTTTAAGAAGTATGCAGCATTAGGTGCAGACAGCTCACAGCTTAAGATTATGTATATAATTGAAAATGCACTCATTATAATTCCGGCAGCTATAATAGGAATTGCAATAGCATTTTTAGCAGGCGGAATTATAGGACATATGCTTGAACAAAGAACCGGATTTGCATTTTACACAGTCAACAGTTCAGTCATATTAAAGAGTATAATATCTGTTGTTATTGCAGTTATTATTGAAGAGATTGTTGGTCTTTTCTCTAATATAAATGCTATGGCTAAAGAGAAACGGCTTAAAAACAGGAGCAGGAAAACTATAGTTCCCATTGAAGTACACAAAAGCAGTACAGAGCTTAATAAAAGTGCCAATATACAGGCGGATAGTCATAATAGTGGAAGTAATAAGTCGTCATATAATAAGTCAAAGCTTAAGGTTGGTAATCTGTACAGCACAATAACACACAGGTTAATGAAACGTGATGGCGCAGGTGTGATTATAGGTGTGAGATTATTTGCATTATTTATATGTATAGTACTTATATTCAGTGTTATGAAGATATCCACTTCTATTAAGGAATATAAGAGTAATGACTCACTTCCGGATATATATGGATATCTTGACCCGGCATCATCTAATTATATAACAGAGATGAATTATATAACGTATCTGAAAGATTATGACAGTTATCCATCTAAGTCTTTTGATAAAAATGTGTACACGAAAGTTGACTTTTTAAGTGATGCAAAGGAGTCTTATACCAGATATCCTATGAAGTATGATGAAATATATGAATTATTTTCTGAACAGGATAGAATACAAAAGTTTTTTATGCCGCTTGTGAATAAATCAGACCGTGTAGTTATGTCGGAATTCAGGATATCCAATTCACAATATATGAAAGATGGCAATACTAGTCTTATGAGCGGAATACAATCAGAGATTATAGATGGATTAAGTGAAATACCGGGGATAGTGTCATTTGATTATTCTATATATGAAACAGAAAGAGCATGGTACTGGGATAATCAGGATTACCATAAGATGGGCTCTTATAAGTATGGGAATGAAATTAAAAACAGACCTTCCGGTGTGGCAGCTATAACAAAGGACCCTGTATATGGCGACAGATATATGTATGCAACAGAGTATGTAAAGCCTACAAAGCAGATATATGATATAGCAGGTAAATATATAGATAAAGAAAATATAAGCTATGAGGACTTTGCGAGTGGTAAGCAGGTTATAGTATTTATACAGGATAACTGTGAAGGTGAATATGATGATACTTTGAAAGCCGGAGATACACTGTATTATAATTATTATAATATTCCTTTTGGAAATTGCAGGAGTTATATATTTGGCATAGAAAAATATCCGATATATCCATATGACATACCATTTTTTAATAAGTACAATAACAGTGGAAAGATAGATTTATATGTCACAGAAGTGGAAAGTACAAATACACAGTCATTTGATGGAACACAGAAAGGATTAGAGATAGAAACACTGTATGGAGCCTGTGTATCACCTAAAGTAGCGGCAGTTATAAAGGTAACAGATGAGGTAAAGGCTGACTTTAATGGAATAATTCCTGATTATGGATATTATACTTCACTTGCCAGCGAAGAGCTTGCCAAGCAGGCATTAGATAATCAGAAAGACCTTATGAGAAGAATAACAGGCGAAGAGCTGACAGATGGAATAGACTTTGAGCTTCAGTATAATCAGATTAGGATGAACTATGACCTTTCATCAACATTTTCTGCTACTAACAATAAAGTTGCGCTCTATCTTAAGAGTAATAATATAACATATAAGTCAAATGTTGATTCTAAGAATGTATACAGGACACAGCTTGTCAATAATATATTACAATATGGTATAACTATATTTGCAGTGGTTATTATACAGCTTCTTATAATGGCGATAATAATAAGAAACAGAATAGCAGGCAGACGTGATAAGTTCCTTCTTTTCAGAAGAATGGGCATGACTAAGGGTAAACTGCTTGGCATATGTATGAGAGAAGCTCTAAGGGAGTCACTGTGGTGTATATTTACAGTGCCACTTATGCTGCTTGTAGAACTGCTTATATATTATGGAAGTATAAGAAGGTTGAAATGATTATGCGAAATATTTTTACATACAGAAGGAGTGTTTTCGCGCAGACTTAAGATACATAAAAAAGTGTAGAAATGAGGAATATTATGGAAACTATATTACAGGCTAAAGATATATCAAAAACATATCATACAGGAAGTGTTGATGTATATGCGTTAAAGAAATGCTCACTAGAATTCGGCAAAGGTGAGTTCACGGCTATTATAGGAAAGAGTGGTTCTGGAAAGTCAACACTGTTAAGAATACTGGGAAGTATGGATACCTCTGATTCAGGTAATATTCTGATAAAGGGTGAGGATATCACGCATATGAAGGATAAGAAGCTTTCTGCTTTCAGGAGAAGAAATATAGGCTTTATATATCAGGATTACAGTCTTTTTCCTGAATTCACAGCTTATGAGAACATAGTTATGCCAATCCTGCTTGATAAAAAGAAAGCAGACGAGTCAAAGGTCGATGAGATACTTGAAGAATTAGAGATAAGCCACTGTAAGAATAAGTATCCATCTGAAATGTCTGGTGGTGAACAGCAGAGAGTTGCAATAGCAAGGGCACTTATAACCAATCCGGCAGTTATATTTGCAGATGAGCCTACAGGCAATCTTGACGCAGGCAGTGCAAAGACAGTTGCAGAAATGTTATCAAAAGCAAGCCAGAGGTATGACCAGACTATAATTATGGTAACACATGACAGGCAGATGGCAGATTATGCCGACAGAATAATAACTATATCAGATGGTGAGATAAAGTAATGGCATTGATACTTATATTAGAGGATGATGAGGTTATAAGAGGACAGTTGGCCAGAATGCTTAAGGATAAAGGACATAATGTAGAGGAGGCAGCAGATGTAAAGGAGTTTGACAGTAAGCCACACGATAATATCTCTCTTTTTCTTCTGGATGTGTATCTTCCTGACGGTGATGGCTTTAGTGTATGCGAAAAACTGCGAAAAAACGGAAATATGGCACCGGTCATATTCTTAACATCCTGTGATGACGAAGAAAGTATAACTAAAGGACTTGATATAGGCGGCGATGATTATATAACAAAGCCCTTCAGAATGTCAGAGCTTATGTCAAGAATAAGCGCAAACCTGCGAAGACAGGCGATGCTTGATACAAGGAATTCCAAGCTGTATACATTAGGAACACTTAGTATTAACTTTAATACACTTGAGGTAAAAAAGGCTGGAAAGGATATACAGCTGTCCCCAACAGAATTTGCATTGTTAGAGATACTTGTATACAATCGTGGTCTTATTGTAAAAAGAAATATATTTTTTGAAAAACTGTGGGACAGAACAGGAACATTTGTTGAAGACAATACACTTACTGTTACTATAAGCAGACTTAAAAACAAGCTTGGCAGGATTGATGGTTCAGATGAGGCATACATAGACACTATAAGGGGAGTTGGCTACAGATGGAGAGAGCATTAAAAAAGAGAATGTATATATATACGGGAGTATTACTTGTATCAATAATAGCTGCGGTTGCGGTAATTACAATATATTATGAATACAGATTAAGGTATATGGTAACGTCATTATACGGGCAGAATTCACAGGCAGGAAAGCAGTTATTATATATATTATTTTATGGTACACATGGTAATATACCGGTATCTGATTATCCAAAGGTGTTACAGGAGGCAGGATATACAACAAATGGGGCATGGTATATGTTTCTGTATGGAAAGGTATATATACCATTTCTTATAGTAGGAGTAATAGTGGCTCTTGTTATAGTTCTTGCAATTTATAATATTGTAAAAATCGGACATGATGATATATATTCCTATGCTAAAGAATTAAAGGAAACCAATGAAAATCTGTCACAGGAATTAGCTGCCTATAAGTCTTATATGGAAAAGAGAAACAAGCAGCTACAGGATTATACAGAAAATATAGCACACCAGATAAAGACACCTCTTACAGCACTCAGCCTGTCACTTGATATGATGGGAGAAACTATAGGTGATAGTGCAGACCGCCAGAATAACAATACTATAATGAATACTCTTTCAGATAATCTTAATGAGTGTTTCCGCCAGACATACAGGATAAGAGATTTTATTGTGCGCCTATTAAAGCTTAGCAGAATGGAGTCAGGAAAGATAGTATTTACCAAGGATGATATTAATGTAGGAGTGTTTCTTGAAGAAGTTGTATCCAAAGTTCCAGTTAATAATGATGGCAGGACACAGAGTGTTATAACAACTGATTGTGATGATGCTGATTATTGTATTAATGCAGATGAACAGTGGTTATCAGAGGCGCTTATTAATATAATCCAGAATTGCAGCGAAGAAGCAGAGCATGTGGATATAACTGCTGTATGTAATAGGGATAAATGTATTATAACGATAAAAGATGATGGAAAAGGTATAGATAAGGATAAGATTGAAAATGTGTTTAACAGGTTTGAGAGTGGGAAGAGTTATGATTCTATGCATGCAGGAATAGGTCTGAACTTATCAAAGCTTATTATAGAGGCACATCACGGAAACGTCAGTGTTAATAATAATGAGGACTCAAAGGGTGTAAGCTTCAGAATAATGCTTCCTAAGTATGTTATGAAGAGAAAGGCATAGTTAATGTGAATATATCAGATATAGTACTTAAAAGTGTCAGAAGAAGATACAGACAGATAATAAGAGCATCGCTTACAACGCTGCTTGCAGTGTTTTTTGTAACAGCAGTTCTTATATTTGAAGAAAATATGTACCAGTGGCAGATGGCCTCCAATAAGGACAGGTTTGGTGACTGGTTTATAATGGAGATAGGCAGCAGGGAGCCTAATTATAATCTTACAAGTCACATATATCTTGAGCAGCCGGTTACAATTAACAGAAGTGTAAATGTGCTAAATGATGAGTGGGAGAATACAGGTCTTTATGTGGGATGTCTGTCAGAAGAAGGCATAAGCCAGTCGCATATTAAGCTGGATGAAGGAAGACAGCCACAGAATAACGATGAGATAGCAATGGACTGGAATACTCTTCTTACTCTTGGGTACGAGGGAGAATTAGGAGAGGATATAAGCCTGCATTATTGTGAAAATAACATTATATCGAATGATGAGAACAGGCGTATAAAGACTTATAAGCTTGTCGGAATATATAGGAATTATACCAATATATGGAATAGTGGAAAGCAGATTCCGTCAGCAATAGTAAGTGAGGACGAACTTGAAGCATTTAATTATAACATTCACTATGTATTTTTATATCCTATCAAGTCATCAATAAGAACTGATGATTATAAAACAATATGTAAGTCTATTAAAGAAAAAACTGGCAGAAATTATGTATATAATTCCGGAGTATATGATTATAAGCCGTGGGGAACCTCCGGAATATATGTATATATGTATCTTATTGTCATGGCTATAGGCATAACTGCGCTTTCTTACCAGCTCATAGAATACAGGAATACAAGAAAAGCTTCGTATCAAAGATATGCTGCCATAGGTGCTGACAGTTTACAGTTAAGAACTATGTATATTATTGAAAATGCAGTTATAATAATACCGTCTGCCATTGCTGGTGTTATTACTGCTATGATAATTGGTGCAATAACTGGCAGAAACTTAGAGAATATGGCAGGGTTTACATTTTATACTGTTAATGCTTCAGTTATACTGAAAAGTATAGGCTCAGTAATAATAGCGGTTGTTATAGAAGAATTAGCAGGACTTGTGTCTAATATAAAAGAGTCTTTTAGCCAGAAGCGTTTAGAAAAAGAAAGTGAAAATAATAGAAAACCTAATACAGCAAATGTCAAATCCAGAGCAGATATAAGAAAATCACATTTAAAATCATATAATGTATACAGGGGTATTGTCAGCAGGTTAATGAAAAAAGATGGGCTAGGTATGATAGCAGGTATACGTTTATTTGCACTATGTGTATGTGTAATTCTTGTACTCAGTGGTGTAAGGATTACAACATCAGTAAAAGAATATATAAATAATGACTCTTTACCGGATGTATATGGATATACAGACCCAAAGGTATCTTATTATACAACAAGATTTACATATATAGCATATTTTAAGGATTATGACAAGTATCCATATAAGTCATTATCAGAGGATGTGTATACACAAAATGATTGTTATAATGATGTAAGCAGTTCATATAAAAAGTATAATATGTCATATGATGAAATAATGGATATATATACAGATATATCTTCCCGAAAGTATCGTTTTTCAAAACCAATGCCGTACAATTCTACAGACAGGATAGCGATGCTTAGTTTTGCTCTTAATGCTGGTACAAAGTCAACAGATATTAAAACAGGTAATACTAATATTATTGATGGAATATCCCCTGAGGTTATAAATGGGCTTAATCAGATATCAGGTATTGCTTCAATTGATTACTCAGTGTATGAGTCAGAAAGAAGCTGGTTCTGGGATAATCAGGATTATACTAAAATGGGCATTGATAAACTAAAAGATGTATATACACCACAATCCTCTGAAACAGTAAAAAATCCTGTGGATTTCTCATATGCTGACAGATATCTTTTTGCGACGGAATATGTTAATCCAACGCAGAAGATATATGATATAGCATCTAAGTATATAGATGAGTCTTTAATTAATTATGATGATTTTAAGAATGGAAAACAGGTAATAGTATTTTTGCAGGACAACTGTTTTAGGGAATATGATAATACCTTAAGTGCAGGTGATACCTTATATTATAATTATTATGCAGTCCCGTTTGGAGAACTGGGAACAGAATATTTAAATAATGTATATAGGGGAAAAAGTGTTTATTCATATGATGTGCCTTTTTATAATAGATATAATAATAGTGGCAAAGTTGACCTGTATAATAAAAATTTGCCTACTAATGATGATGGAGGTTATTTGACAGTACACAGCTATACGGGTGACCAGGCAGCTCTTGAGATAGAAAATATTATGGGAGCATGTGTATCACCAAAAGTTGCGGCTGTTGTAAAGGTTACTGATGAGGTGAAAGCAGATTTTAATGGTATTATACCGGATTATGGCTATTATACGGTATTGGCAAGTGAGGAGCTTGCAAAGCAGGCAATAGACAGTCAGAAGGACCTTATGCAAAGAATAACAGGGGAAGAGCTGACTGATGATATAGATTTTAATCTTGAATATAACCAGATAAGTATTAAGTATGACCTTTCATCTACATTTTCAGCTACTAATAATAAAGTTGCGCTCTATCTTAAGAACAATAATATAACATATAAGTCTAATGTTGATGATAAGAATATATACAGGACACAGCTTGTCAATAATATACTTCAATATGGAATAACCATATTGGCAGTTGTAATAATTCAGGTGTTTATAATGGCTATAATCATAAGAAACAGGATAGACAGACGACTTGACAGGCTTAAGCTTCTTCGTCATATGGGAATGACCAAGGGCAGGATGATTGCAATATGTATGTATGAAGTATTTAGGGAGTCGTTATGGTGTATATTGACAATGCCATTTATTATGATAGCGGGGATGATTATATATGCTAGAGAGATAAATAAAATCAGGTAGGTATAATGTTGGGGGATTGTGCCCCAACGTTATACCTACGGATTGTTCCGTGCTGCGCACTCCTATTTTTTTAGTATTATGCGATTATTGGGGTGGGTCATAAGGTCATTCACCCACCTATGAGTAAGTTCATGTGGGTGAATGACCTTATGACCATGGCATATTAGTATTATGATATGTTTATCAGGCGTTGGTATCTTCATATCTTGGAAGTTCAACAATTATAGCCTCATGATGTACAGCAGGCAGGAACTTCTCCATAACTTCTTTAGTCTTTAACTTAAGGCTTGAAGTGTTGATACAAGGGTGGCATCCAAGAGAATCACCTTCAAGTACCTCCTTATCGATAAGTAACTGGACGTGATTGTCTGTGTCGTTCATAAGCCCCATAATGGATACAGAACCCGGTGTTATATCAAGATATTCTTTCATATATTCCTCACCGGCAAATGAAAGTCTTGCCGAATTAATCTGCTGGCTTAAGTCTTTAGTCTTAAATACTTTATCACCCGGCATCATAAGAAGATAGAACTGCGTTTTCTGTCTGTTACATAAGAAAAGGTTTTTACATATAAGTGTGTCAAGAATTTTATCAATATCGTTGCATACTTCCATAGTTGTTGCAGGTTCGTGGTCGGTTCTGTAGTATTCCATTCCAAGTTTATCAAGTAAGTCGTATACTCTTATTTCTTTGTCAAGTCTGCCAGCTTCGTCAGCTGGTCTTCCTTTGATTAGTTCCATAATGTTTTTGTAATTCCTTTCTTATTAGATATTATTGGTCATCAGTAATATGCAGTATGTCAGTGTCAGACTGACGGATACTCATAAATTATTAGCTGCGTATAATACTTTACTATAAATGGGCTTGCAATAGCTTAAAACTATGGCAAACGTATTTTTTAATGTATTATACAAATTTTATTCTGATTTTTATAATGATGTTGGGGTACAAAGCCCCCAACTATGATACATACGGATTGTTCCGTGCTATGCACTCCCACGTCTACGCTCCGCTTCGGTCCGAGCTAAACATGTGCCACTGGCACATAGCACCCGCCCCAATATTCGCATATCGTGGGACTATCATCCCGCTTTTATGCTCATATTGGGGCGGGGCACAAGGTCATTCACCCACCTATGAGCAAGCTCATGTGGGCTTAGACCTTTTGCCCCTTGTATCATATATAATAGCACTATCAATTAATTATTAACAGAAAAAATGTGAGGAGAAGTTATGAAAACAGCAGTGGTTGGTTATCCAAGAATAGGAGCATTAAGAGAATTAAAGTTTGCGTTAGAAAAATATTTCAGGTATGAGATAAGTGAAGAGGAACTTGAAGCTACAGCGAAGGCGTTAAGAAAAGTACACTGGCTTACACAGAGGGAGGCTGGAATAGATTATATTACATCAAATGATTTTTCATATTATGATATTGTACTTGACACAGCATTTCTTCTTAATATAATTCCGGCAAGATATAAGAAGCTGGATATATCAGAGCTTGACAGATATTTTGCGATGGCAAGAGGCTATCAGGGGGAGAATGGTGATGTTAAGGCACTTGCGATGAAGAAGTGGTTTAATACTAATTATCATTATATTGTGCCGGAGGTTGAAGATGATACAGATATCAGACTTTCAAGAAGCAAGTTATGGGATGAATATAATGAGGCGAAGCACGAAAATATAGAAACAAAACCGGTTATTACAGGTGTGTATACTCTTCTTAAGCTTTGCAGGTTTACAGGTGAGAAAAATGCTGATGATTTTGCATATGCATTTGCAAATGCTTATAAAGAGATTCTTAAAAAATGTAACGATACAGCAATACAGTGCCTTCAGTTTGATGAACCAGCACTTGTGCAGGATATGACAGATAAGGACAGGGAGCTTTTTGTTAAGCTTTACAGCAATATTTTAGGTGAGAAGGGAAAATGTAAGGTTCTTCTTCAGACATATTTCGGAGATGTCAGGGATGTATATGAGGATATTGTAAAGCTTCCATTTGACGGGGTAGGACTTGATTTTATAGAGGGAAAGAAAACGCCAGAGCTTATTAATAAGTATGGTTTCCCAGATGATAAGATATTATTTGCCGGAGTTGTTAATGGAAAAAATATCTGGAAAAACCATTATGAGAAAACACTTGATATTATTAATACTTTAAAAGAAAAGAATATAAAGACAGTATTATCAACTTCCTGCTCATTACAGCATGTGCCATATACATTAGAAAATGAAACAAAATTATCTAAGGAATATACTGATTATTTCGCATTTGCAAAGGAAAAGCTTGTTGAATTAAAAGAACTAAGCCAGATTGCAGAGAGTGATGACATAAATGCAGAGGATACATTAAAGGCTAACAGGCAGCTTTTTGCAGGTACAAGAAATTGTGACAATGCAGAAGTTAAGAAAAGATTAGCGGAAGTTAAAGCAGAAGATTATCACAGACAGCCTGAAAGAAGTAAAAGACAGAAGATACAGAAAGAAGCATTTGGATTACCAAAGCTGCCAACAACTACAATAGGTTCATTCCCACAGACAAAAGATGTTAAGGTAAATCGTTCTGCTTTCCGTAAGGGTGAGATTACAAAGCAGGAGTATATTGAATTCAACAGAAACAAAATAAAGGAATGTGTCAGATTGCAGGAGGAAATCGGGCTTGATGTGCTTGTTCATGGAGAGTATGAACGAAATGATATGGTTGAATACTTTGGAGAAGCTCTGGGTGGTTTCCTGTTTACTGAAAAGGCGTGGGTACAGTCATATGGTACAAGATGTGTTAAACCACCAGTAATCTGGGGTGATGTATATCGTAAGAAGTCAATTACAGTAGAATGGTCAGTATATGCGCAGTCCCTTACTAATAAGATTATGAAGGGGATGCTTACGGGACCGGTTACAATACTTAACTGGTCATTCCCAAGAGAGGATATTACTATTAAAGAATCTATATCACAGATTGCATTTGCCATACGCGATGAAGTGCTTGAACTTGAGGCTAATGGAATTAAGATTATACAGATTGATGAGGCGGCGCTCAGAGAGAAACTTCCATTAAGAAAGTCAGACTGGAATTGTGAATATCTTGATTTTGCAATACCTGCTTTCAGACTTACATCAAGCGGTGTCAGACCTGAAACACAAATTCATACACATATGTGCTATAGTGAATTCACAGATATTATTCCGGCGATAGATGATATGGATGCGGATGTCATTACATTTGAGGCATCACGTTCTGACCTGTTAATTCTTGACTCACTTAGGGAGAACAATTTTGAAACAGAGGCAGGACCGGGTGTATATGATATTCATTCACCAAGAATACCTTCTGTAGAGGAAATAACACAAGCAATCAATATAATGCTCACAAAGATAGATAAAGATAAATTATGGATTAATCCGGACTGTGGTCTTAAAACAAGAGGCGTATACGAAACAGAGAAGAGTCTTAAAAATATGGTTGCTGCAACAGAAAATGTAAGAAAAAATCTGTAAGAAAATTATATTGTTGTTTAATTGAATTTCATATGTGACGAACGGACGACAAATATAAGCTACAGGCAGTCCTTCACACGATGTTCAATGCCAGAAGATTTGATTGGATATTTCTAAGTCTTTACATATAAATTATGGTAACTGACGCTACCGCTCAGACGTGCCCTCCTTGGCACGGCTTCGCTGCTTCGTACATCCTTGTACGAAGCTAGCTGGTTTACTAATGGAAAGACTAAGAACTATCACAATCAAACTTCAAGTGCATTTCACATAGTATGCAGGATTGCCTATAGCTTATATTTGTCTGGTTGTGGCGTAATTTTGTACTGAATATCAATTAAATCAAGTGTGGACGGCAGAGGTGGAATTGTGCGTTTTACGCACAATTCCACCTCTGTCTGCTTCCCTCTTATTTAACACATATTCATTTTTTGTAAATTAAGCCGACGTCAGACATAATATATGCAAGAAGCAGGTGTGCATTCATCATAAGATGCACTTGAAGTTCAATTGTGATAATTCTTAGACTTTTCCTATGTTATCCAAGCTATCCACAGACACGGATGTCTGTGGAAGTGAGATATGGGACACGGATGTCCCGTATCGAACGGTAGCGGCAGTTGCCACAATCTATAAGAAAAGTCTTAGAAGTATCCAATTGAAGCTTCTGGCATCATTGATGAATGCCCATCTGCTTCTTGCATATATGATGTCGTCCGTTTGTTAAGAATGTGTGTTAAACAACAATATAATATATTATTGGAAATCACATATATCAATCATAGCTTCAAGCATTTCTTTTTCCTCTGGTTTTTTCTTAGTAAGTCTTGCAGCAGCTACGATAGGTATCCACTTATCAACGTAACGCTTATCAGTAGAAGTCTTTTCACAGAACATTGCTATGTACTTATCAGCAAGTGCTTCATCGCTAAGCTTAAGTGTAAGATATGTGTTGGCAGCATCAGCAGAAGCATTACCTTTAGTAGCATGTACCCAGTCAACAGCGGTAATAGCGATTATCTGGTTTTTATCGTCAGTTTGTACGATAATGTTTTCCAGACAGTAATCACCATGGCATAACTTAGTGTGGTTAGGAAGCTCTGAAAGTCTTGAGTCAAGCTCGTATTTGGTATCAGCAGGAATATTAAGCTCATTTATCTGTCGCTCAAGCTTACTCTTCATATCGACTAAAAGAGGATTGCTGTGCTTATTGATAGCTATCTGGTAGTCAACCATAGCCTCGATGTATGCATCAGCATTTTCCGGATGTTTGGCTAACAGTTCTTTTAATGTTTCACCCTTGGCATATTCACTTGTGATAGTCCACTTTCCATCGACTATAGATACGTTAAGAAGTCGTGGTATATCAAGACCTGTATCCTCAACTCTTGCAGTGTTAAGTGCTTCGTATAATACATCGGACTTATTGTAAGATAGTGCAAATACCTTCTCAGCCTTATCCTTATCAACATATACTGACTTTAGAGCACCTTTATATATACATTTTTTCATAATAACCTCATTTCTGCGCACGTCTTTATATAACGGGAGTGTAATATGTGCGCATATACAAGTCCCGTTTGTGTGTTAGTTACCATAATGTTTTAATATAAATAATAAAATTAATCTTGTTATAATTTGCTTAATATAGCGCAGGTGTCAAAAGTAAACAAAGAGGATGTTGTCTTATATGCTGGAAAATTAACTTCTGACACCAACATTATTATATACACTAAATATGGTAGTAGTGTTATTGCTAATATTATATTACTTAGTCTTTATATCCTCAGGATTAACTTCTTTTCCATAATAAGCCTTAAGATACATAGCCTTTATTTCGTTCATAAGAGGATATCTAGGGTTAGCACCTGTACACTGGTCATCAAATGCATTTTCAACCATCTCATCAAGTGTAGCAAGGAAGTCTTTCTCATCAACGCCGTAGTCTTTGATAGTCTTCTTAATTCCAACCTTATCCTTAAGCTCTTCAATAGCTTTTAAGAAGTTCTCAAACTTCTCGTCATTGTTCTTACCGGCAATACCAAGGAAGTTAGCACATTCAACATATCTTTCCTTGCAGTGAGGATAAGCATACTGTGAGAATGTTCCCATCTTCGCAGGAACCTCTGCTGCATTAAAGCGCATTACATCTGTTATGAGAAGTGCGTTTGCAATACCGTGAGGTATATGGTGGTAAGCACCAAGCTTGTGAGCCATAGAGTGGCATACACCAAGGAATGCATTGGCAAATGCCATACCAGCCATAGTAGAAGCAGTAGCCATCTGTTCTCTTGCCTTGGCATCATGTGCTCCATTCTCATATGCTGCTGGAAGATATTCAAATATATTCTTCATAGCCTTAAGTGCAAGACCGTCAGTATAATCAGTAGCCATAATAGATGCGTAAGCTTCAAGTGCGTGTGTAAGTGCATCTATACCAGAAGATGCTGTAAGTCCCTTAGGCTGGTCCATGCACATATCAGCATCGATAATAGCCATCTTAGGAAGCAGCTCATAGTCAGCAAGAGGATACTTTATTCCAGTTTTTTCATCAGTGATAACTGCGAAAGGAGTAACCTCTGAACCAGTACCAGAAGAAGTAGGAATAGCTATAAAGTAAGCCTTTTCGCCCATCTTAGGGAATGTGTAGATACGTTTTCTGATATCCATAAATCTCATAGCCATATCCATAAAGTCAACTTCCGGATGTTCGTACATAACCCACATAATCTTGGCAGCATCCATGGCAGAACCACCACCGATAGCTATGATACAGTCAGGTTCAAAGCTGTTGATAGCTTTAGTTCCTTCAATAGCACATTCAAGAGTAGGGTCTGGTGCAACATTGAAGAAAGTTGTATGTGTTATGCCAAGTTCATCAAGTTTATCAGTAACGCACTTAGTATAGCCATTCTTATATAAGAACTGGTCTGTAACAATAAATGCTTTCTTTTTGCCTAATACAGTCTTTACCTCGTTAAGTGCAACAGGAAGGCAGCCTTTCTTGAAGTATACCTTTTCAGGTGCTCTGAACCACAGCATATTTTCTCTCCTCTCAGCAACAGTCTTAATATTAATAAGGTGCTTTACACCTACATTTTCAGATACAGAGTTACCGCCCCATGAACCACAGCCAAGTGTGAGAGAAGGTGCTAACTTAAAGTTATAAAGGTCACCGATACCGCCCTGTGAAGAAGGAGTATTAATAAGAATACGGCATGTCTTCATAGCTTCCTCAAACTTGGCGAGCTTATCAGTTTCGGTCGAAGAATTAATATATATAGAAGAAGTATGACCAAATCCGCCATCAGCGATAAGGCGCTCGGCTTTGCTTAATGCATCATCAAAATCCTTTGCCTTATACATAGCAAGAACAGGAGATAACTTTTCATGTGCAAATTCTTCTGAAAGGTCAACAGAAGTAACTTCACCAATGAGAATTTTAGTACTTTCAGGTACTTCTATGCCGGAAAGCTTTCCAATATTATAAGCACTCTGACCAACAATTTTAGCATTTAAAGAACCATTTATAATGATAGTCTTTCTTACTTTATCAAGCTCAGTCTTATTAAGGAAGTGGCAGCCGCGCTTAGTGAATTCCTCTTTAACCTGCTTATATATAGAAGAGTCAACGATTACTGACTGCTCAGAAGCACATATCATACCATTATCAAATGTCTTAGAATGGATAATAGAATTAACTGCAAGTATAACATCAGCAGTGCTGTCAATAATAGCAGGTGTGTTACCGGCACCTACGCCAAGTGCAGGCTTTCCAGATGAATAAGCTGCCTTAACCATACCAGGACCACCAGTTGCAAGTATAATGTCAGCTTCTTTCATAAGAGTATTAGTAAGTTCAAGACTAGGGATATCAACCCAGCCGATTATGCCTTCTGGAGCACCGGCAGCAACAGCAGCCTCAAGTACAACCTTAGCAGCAGCTATAGTGCTTTCCTTAGCACGTGGATGTGGGCTTATGATTATACCATTACGTGTCTTTAATGAAATAAGAGTCTTAAATATAGCAGTAGAAGTTGGATTAGTTGTAGGAATAACAGCGGCAACAACACCGATTGGCTCTGCGATTTTCTTGATGCCATAGGCTTTATCTTCCTCGATAACACCACAGGTCTTAGTATCACGGTATGCGTTGTAAATGTATTCAGCGGCATAGTGATTTTTGATTACCTTGTCTTCGACTATTCCCATGCCAGTTTCCTTGACAGCCATCTTTGCAAGAGGTATTCTTGCTTTGTTAGCGGCAAGGGCAGCAGCAGTAAATATCTTATCAACCTGTTCCTGTGAATATGTCGAGAAGATACGCTGTGCCTCTTTTACAGAGCTTATAAGCTCTTCAAGAGACTGGATGTTGTCAACTACTAAAGATTTTTCTTTACTCATGATTAGTTCCCCTTTTCTTAGATAATCATACATATACTTTGTTGGTAATGTATAGTGTTACATAAAATAACTATCTTAATAAAAATAAGATTGATAATTAATTAACAATCTTTATAGGCATAGCTTATCATTTTTATATGCGGATGTCAAGAAAATATTACAGATTTGTTAATTTAGTGATTGATTATTGGCGGAGGGACGACATAAGACACGGGAAGGCTGTCACCAATAATACTTTGGACACCAGAAAGCTGGTTGGCTATTTCTAATACTTTCCATATAGATATCGGATATGGACGATACCGTTCGGACGCGCCATCCGTGGCGCGGCCTTACTTGCGCGTACATCCGTGTACGCGCATATCTGTATACAAGAGGGAAAGTATAAGAATTAGCACAACCAGCTTTCAAGTGTGTCCTCCGTATTACTGGCAACAGACTTCCCGTGTCTTATGTCTGACATTGGCATAATTCACTGGTAAATAATCAACTAAATTAAGAGGAGAAGGAGAAATGTGGAAGAAACGTATTTAATAATGTATGTAAAATTATGTAAGATTTTATATTCTGGTATTTATAGTTTAGATAGCGTATTTTACTAAGTTCAGTTTATACATTAGTGTATTTGTAGAATTGCATACAAAGCCAAAGCCACAATTCCGCTCCACCTGTGCTCATTCCGCTGATTTAGTCAGACATTACTACGTAAATTAAGCCACAACTTGATACAATATAAGTAGAAAAGTGGTATGGAAAGAAGAAAATAAAAAGTAGAATAAGCCACAACCAGACATAATATAAGTGGGGAGGAGCTGGAAATACATCTTGAGATGCACTTGAAGTTCAATTGAGATAGTTCTTAGACTTTTCTTTAGTTACCTAGCTATCCACAGACAAGGATGTCTGTGGAAGTGAGATATGGGACAAGGAGGTCCCGTATCGAACGGTAGCGGCAGCTGTCAATACATATATGAAAAGTCTTAGAAATATCCAATTGAAGCTTCTGGCATCGGTGATGTATGCCCAGCTTCTCCCCACTTATATTATGTCGTCCGTTCGTCACTCAAATGTATACTAAACAGCATCCTCCTCTTGACAATACATTAATTGGTGCTACAATAGTTGCATATACAATAATTGGAGGTGCAATTAATAATGCTGAGAAGAATTTTTTCTTATATGAAGCAATATAAGAAATACGCATATCTGGCGCTTATATGTATAGCAGTTGAAGCGATGCTTGAGCTGATGGTGCCTATGATTATGGCAGACCTTATAGATAATGGGGTTGCTAATGGCGATACACATTACATATATGTCAAGGGATTGCAGATGGCACTGTGCGCACTTATAGCGCTTGTGCTTGGAATAGGAAGTGCAAGGTTCCAGTCACTTGCAGGACAGGGACTTGGCGCTAACATAAGAAAGGCTGAGTATGAAAAACTACAGTCGTATTCATTTTCTAATATAGACCACTTCCGTGTATCTTCATTAGTTACACGTCTTACAAGTGATGTTACCAATATACAGAACTCGGTTTCAACAGGCATGAGACCATTCGGAAGAAGTCCAGTAATGCTGATATTTGCATCATCAATAGCATTTACAATCAACAGGACACTTGCGCTGGTGTTCTTCGTGGCGCTGCCTATACTTGCAACACTTCTTATCATAATTATTATGAAAGTAAGACCGTTGTATGGGAAAATGCAGAATGCCATTGACCTTGTAAACAGAAGTATTCAGGAAAACTTAACAGCGATAAGGGTTGTTAAGTCTTATGTAAGGGGCGATTATGAAGTTGATAAGTTTGAGCAGGTAAATGCTAATCTGAAAAAAGAGTCCGAAACAGCATTTGGAATAGCTGTTCTTAATATGCCAGCAATGCAGTTTGTTATGTATGGAACAATTATTGCTATTCTTTTTGTCGGAGGACATCTTATCAATGCCGGACAATTAAAGATAGGTGAGCTCACAAGCTTTTTAAGCTATGTTCTTCTTATTCTTAATTCACTTATGATGATGTCAAATGTATTTCTTATGATGACACGTTCGCTTGCATCTGCATCAAGAATTGTTGAGGTGCTAGATGAGAAGATAGATATTACAGATGAAAAGTCACAGGATATAAGTGTTAAAAACGGTGACATTGAGTTTGACCATGTATGGTTTAAGTATAAAAATGAGGCTAAAGAATATGTACTTTCTGATGTTTCATTTCACATAAAACCGGGACAGACGGTTGGTATCATAGGACAGACGGGTTCTGCAAAGACTACACTCGTGCAGCTTATACCAAGATTATATGATACAAATAAGGGAACAGTCAGAATAGACGGAATTGATGTTAAGAACTATCCGGTAAGACATTTAAGAGATGCAATAGCAGTTGTGCTTCAGAAGAATACATTGTTTTCAGGTTCACTTATATCTAATCTTCGCTGGGGTAATGAAAATGCTGCGAAAGAGGAGATTGATGAGGCGTGCCATATCGCCTGTGTAGATGAATTCCTTGACAGACTTCCCAATGGATATGAGTCAGAGATGGGACAGGGCGGTGTCAATGTTTCAGGTGGACAGAAGCAGCGTATATGCATAGCAAGAGCTATATTAAAGAAACCAAAGGTGCTTATACTTGATGACTCCACAAGTGCAGTAGATACTGCAACAGAGGGCAGAATAAGGGAAGAACTTGCAAAGAAGCTTCCTGATATGACAAAGATAGTTATAGCCCAGAGAATATCATCTGTTAAGCATGCAGACCAGATAATTATTCTTGACAGAGGCTGTGTAAATGCTATTGGAACGCATGACGAGCTGTTAAAGAATAATAAGATATATCAGGAAATATATGAATCACAGAAGGAAGGAGCAGATTTGTAATGGCTAAGTATGTTGGATATAAAAGACCTAAAGATACTAAGAAAACTATAAAACATCTGCTTGTCTACCTTGGACATTATAAGTGGATGTTTATGCTTGTTGCACTTCTTGTACTGTTAAGTGCAGGTGCCAATGTCACAGGAACTTATCTTGTAAAGCCGGTTGTAAACCGTTTTATAGTACCGGGAGATATGGAAGGGCTTCTTAAGGCAGTTATTGCCATGGGAGTTATGTATGCATGCGGAGCATTGTGTACATTAGGTTATAACCGTATTATGGTGAAGGTGTCACAGAAGGTCATACAGGATATAAGAAATGACCTTTTTGCACATGTACAGAAGCTTCCTTTAAAATATTTTGATGCACATACACATGGTGAACTTATGAGCAGGTTTACCAATGATGTGGATACTGTGCAGGAGGCTATGAATAACAGTTTTGCGATGATTATACAGAGCTTTATAATGCTTTTTGGTACACTTATTATGATGATGGTGTTAAGCATAAGATTATCTATGATAGTTGTTGTGTTTCTTATTATAATGTTTTTATTTATCAAGTTTAACAGTAAGCACAGCAAAAAGTACTTTAACAGACAGCAGGAGGAGCTTGGTAAGATTAATGGTTTTGTTCAGGAAATGATGGCTGGACAGAAGGTTGAAAAGGTGTTTAACCACGAGCAGAAGAACTTTGAGAAGTTCTGTGAAATGAACGAGAGCTTCAGAAAAGAGTCGACTAATGCTCTGGCTTTTGCAGGTATGATGATACCAACTATAGTCAGTCTTTCCTATCTTAACTATGCGATATCTGCCTGTGTCGGTGGTATATTTACATTAAAAGGACTTATGGACTTAGGAAGTCTTTCATCTTATCTTATATATGTACGCCAGAGTGCCATGCCTCTTAACCAGTTCACACAGCAGGTCAATTTCCTGTTATCAGCACTTTCAGGTGCAGAGCGTATATTTGATATGATGGATGAAGAACCGGAAGTTGATGAGGGCAGCGTAACATTGTGTAATGCCGTTAAGAATGAGGATGGAAGTCTTACAGAATGTAAGGAATATACAGGTACATTTGCATGGAAGGTGCCTGCTAATCTTAATACTTACTGGAATTCAGAAGCTTATAAAGAGAAGCTTAAAAAACAGATTGTAAATGAAGTTTCAGATATAGAAGTAACCAGGGTAAATAATATAGTATATCCTGCAGATAAAGACAATAAGAAAGGCAGTGCTTTAGCGGACGTAAGTGATGGTACTTATCTTGTAGAGCTGCGTGGAGATGTAAGATTTAAAAATGTTGTATTTGGTTATGTGCCTGAGAAAACGATACTTAATGATGTAACTCTTTATGCAAAGCAGGGACAGAAGATAGCATTTGTTGGTTCAACTGGTGCAGGAAAGACGACGATTATCAATCTTATAAACAGATTTTATGATATACAGTCAGGTTCAATAACTTATGATGGCATAGACATCAAGGACATAAAAAAGGACGACTTAAGAAGGTCACTTGCCATGGTTATTCAGGATACACATCTGTTTACGGGAACAATAGCGGATAATATCAGATATGGAAAGCTTGATGCAACTGACGAAGAAGTAAGAAACGCGGCTGTAATAGCAAATGCTGATTCATTTATAAGAAGACTTCCAGACGGCTATGATACAATGCTGTATTCTGACGGAGGTAACTTATCTCAGGGGCAGAGACAGCTTCTTGCCATAGCAAGGGCAGCGATAGCAAAGGCACCTGTGCTTATACTTGATGAAGCTACAAGCTCAGTTGATACAAGAACTGAAAGACTTATAGAGAAAGGCATGGATGCTATTATGGAGGGAAGAACAGTATTTGTAATAGCACACAGATTGTCAACAGTGCGTAATTCCAAAGCTATAATGGTTCTTGAAAAAGGTCAGATAATAGAGCGTGGAAGCCATGACGAACTACTTGAACAGAAGGGCAGATATTATCAGTTGTATACAGGACAGTTTGAACTTAGTTAAAGCTTAATATGTGCAAAAAATGTGTGCAGAAATGAGGATTGGTATGAAATATGGAGAAGTAAGGAATTATCTTTTTGATGTGGAAATGTTAAGAAGACGGCTTCTAAGACCGCATTTTATAAAGATGGGACTGACGGTCGGACAGGGACAGCCAAGGATATTATATGAATTAAGAAAAAGTGGCAGGATGACACAGAAGGAACTTTCGGATGCGTGTCTTATAGAGGTAACTACGATGTCAAGAACACTTGACAGACTGGAGAAAATGGGGCTTATAATAAGAGAGAATAATCCGGAGTGCAGGCGGTCGTGGATAATAAAGCTCACGAAGGAAGGTGAAGCTAAAGCTGACGAGGTGTCCGATTTATTCAATATGGCAGAAGATATATTCTGTCAGGATATATCGGAGGAAGAGCTTTCTAATATGTGTGCGACACTTGAAAAGATTGAGAGAAATCTCAATGAAGCCATAAAGAAGCAGGATGAAACAGCGTAGTTCTGAATAATAACAAATAAAATAAGAAAGAAGATGTAATTTTGAGTAATATTAATGATATTGGTGGTGCTGATAATAGTACAGATAAAAAGAAAGCTGTACATGGGAATAAGCTGTTATACAGGTGGATATTTTACATAGCAGGACTTGTTATTCTTGCACTTGGAATTATGCTTAATACAAAGACTAATCTGGGTGTATCGCCAATAATATCAGTTCCATATTCAATATCTAATGTTATTGGATTTAACTTTGCCAATATGACACTTATCGTTTATGTTGTATTTGTAATTATAGAAATGATTCTTCATACAATATGGCAGTTTGTTGACAAGTCAGCCAACCAGCTTGGAATGTATCTGTTAAGAGATGTGCTGCAAATTCCTGTAAGTATAATATTTACAAGGTTCCTTAATATATTTTCAGGAATGATACCATCTGTAAATAATAATATGCCCGTTCAGATTATGCTTCTTATAATTGCGGTAATACTGACAGGAATAGGTGCTGCGATGTCACTTAATATGCGTATAATTCCTAATCCGGGTGATGGTATAGTGCAGGCGATAAGTGATACTACCAAGCTTAATAAAAGAAAAGGAAAAGGTGTAGGTTTCTGTAAGAATTGTTTTGATATAACAAATGTTACAATAACATTTATAATTGGATTATCAACCAGACATTTTCTGTTAGGACTTGGTGTAGGTACAATACTTGCAATGATTGGCGTTGGCAGGGTGATTGCGGTGTTTAATCACCTGTTTATGGATAAGATGAATAAGATTGCTTTTGATTATGTGGAGTAGGGCTGCATGACGAATTATCATGGAGAAATATTTCTGCCCCTCATATAATTTGAAATGAGTAGTAGATATTTTCAGAATTATACTTTATAATAGGATGTGGCTGGTGGGAGAAATTCCTGTCATCTAATTATAATTGAATTGTTTAATGGTAATTTTTAATATTTACTTAAACAAATGCGAATCAAAAATATTAATCAGTGTGAGAAGTTTATGAATATATTTATTATTATTTCAGATATATTTGCAAAATTCCCACACTTAGATGTGTGCCATAAAGTGATGTGGTGCGGAAAGGTATGGTTGTGAATATGAAGTATGATGTAATTATTATAGGAGCTGGCCCGGGTGGAATATTTTCAGCGTATGAGCTTATGAAAAAGTCACCGGAAATTAAGGTAGCAGTGTTTGAAGAAGGTAACACATTAGAGAAAAGAAAATGTCCGATAGACGGAAAGAAAGTAAAGTCATGCATCAAGTGTCCTACATGTGCTATTATGAATGGTTTCGGTGGTGCAGGCGCATTTTCAGATGGAAAGTATAATATCACTAATGATTTCGGTGGAACGCTCTACGAATATATCGGCAAGGACGAAGCCATTGAACTTATGAAGTATGTTGATACAATAAATACTTCCCACGGCGGTGAAGAAACACATATGTATTCAACTGCCGGAACTAAGTTTAAGACACTATGTATGCAGAATAAGTTAAAGCTTCTTGATGCATCTGTAAGACATCTTGGAACTGATATTAATTACATAGTTCTTGAAAATATGTATAATGAGATGAAAGACCACATTGATTTTTACTTTAATACACCTATAAGCAGCATAGAGGTCATTGATGGCGGATACCGTGTATTCTATAAGGATGAGCATATGGACTGTGAAAAGTGCATAGTGTCAGTTGGACGAAGCGGCAGCAAGTGGATAGAAAAAGTCTGTCAGGAGCTTTCAATTCCAACTAAGTCAAACAGAGTGGATATCGGTGTGCGTGTTGAACTTCCAGCAGTTATATTTGCACATCTTACAGATGAGTTATATGAGAGCAAGATTGTATACAGAACAGAGAAGTTTGAGGATTTAGTGCGTACTTTCTGTATGAATCCTAACGGAATTGTAGTAAATGAGAATACAAACGGAATTGTAACTGTAAATGGACATAGCTACGAGGGAGCTGAGAAGCAGACTGAAAATACTAACTTTGCACTTCTTGTTGCAAAGCATTTCTCAGAGCCATTCAAGGACAGTAACGGATATGGTGAAAGTATTGCAAGACTTTCCAATATGCTTGGCGGCGGTGTTATCGTCCAGAGATTTGGTGACCTTATGAGAGGAAGACGAAGCACAGAAAAGAGAATAGAGGAAGGTCTTGTTAAGCCTACTCTTGCAGCTACTCCGGGTGACTTAAGCCTTGTACTTCCTAAGCGTATTCTTGATGGTATTATTGAGATGATATATGCGCTTGATAAGATAGCACCGGGAACAGCAAACGATGATACTCTTCTTTATGGTGTAGAAGTTAAGTTCTACAATATGGAAGTTGAGATTGATAACAATCTTGAAACAAGATATAAGGGCTTATACATAATAGGAGATGGAAGTGGTGTAACACATTCACTTTCACATGCCTCAGCAAGTGGTGTTTATGTTGCCAGAAAGATTATAGGCGATAATAATTAAGTAATGAGCGCAAAGAAAAAGTAAGTGGATGCGCAGCAGACATTTACTTTTTCTGCGCAATTAACGAACGAATAATCATGCGAAGCAGGATGGGCGAGCACGGAATTCGTGAGTTCAGGACGGATGATGAGTAATTATGAGGTAATGGCACTGTCGGGAGGAATTCTGGCAGTGTTTTATTTCTAATATATGAATATTAATTTTTAAATATGATGAATTTAAAAAATGTGTTTCAAAGGATTTTAAGTGTTTTTATAATATGGGATTTAGTGAGAAAAATTATCAGAAAGAGATTGGGAATATGGAGAGATGGAAAGAAGTATTTGCTGGTATAATTCCGAAAGCAGTTTATCAGATGCAGTTGATAAATGGTGAAAAACAAGGACTGACTATAGAACTGTCAAGCGGTCATACGTGTGTGAGGATTAGCTTTGGCGCAGTTTTGGCGGTTCGGATGTTAGATGAGGGAATTGTACAAAGCGGTATTTATTCTGATAGTGAAATACAGAAATACAAACGTAATGATTTTCAGAATATAATTTATGAGGTACAGGGTGGTGAATTTGCAGAACAAATAAATAAAATTTCTGATGGATATGGAGAGGTTATTGGGACAATAGGACTTATGGTGAAAGAAAATGCATGTGCTGTTATGAAGAAATTCTTTGTAAAGAAAGAATACCGTTCTAAGAAGATAGGTTTTGCATTATATAGTAAGCTTTTAGAATATGCCAGAAATAAGGGAGTAAGACATATTATACTTGATACGCCGTCAGTTGCGCATACATCACACAGATTTTATGAGAGAGCAGGATTTTATCAGATTAGTACAGAGGAATTACCAGTGCCTTATACATATCCGGATAGGGATTGCTTGTTGCATATGCTGGATATAGAAGGATAATGTTTCTTAAAGTATAAAAAAATATTTTTATTGTTGCAAATACTAACATTTTATTGTATACTATGGATAAAAGAAATATATTAATTAGTGACTATGATTTTAAAGGAGGTGAATTCATATGGCAACTTCAAGTATAACTAAAAGTTTTGTTATAACCGGACGTGAACAGGTGGAAATGTTTGCAAATGCAATAGAGGCATCATATCAGGAATCACTTACAAGAACTGAAAATGATGTAAAATATAGAGAATTAAAGGACCCTGTTGAAATTAATAACTTTATGAAGAAATGGAAAGAACAAAATGAATAATGAATTTCTAATATTAAATATTAGAGAGTATCTGAAACAAGGAAAAGATGGGGAAAAAGAATTAGAACGAATTTTTTCTTCATTTTCGTGTGAAATGAACTCTGATGTAGAAAAATTTTTACTACAACAATCTATGGACTTTACTAAAAAGAACCAGTCTGTTACATATATCGTTATATCCCCACAACATAATAAAATAGTTGGATATTTTACAATAACTATAAAGCCGATAATTATAAATGGTAATTGCTTTAGTAATACTATGAAAAAGAAAGTGCCTGCTTGTTATATCTAACCTATAAATGATATAATCTATTAATATTTATAATGATTTATATTAATGGAGGAAATATTGTGTTTCGTAAGATGAGAAGATTTAAGCAGGAACTTAGTAAAGAGGAATGTATAGAAATATTAAAGAGTGAGCCAAGAGGCGTGCTTTCTATGATAGGTGATGACGGTTATCCGTATGGAATTCCTATGACACACTGGTATTGCGAGGAGGATGGAAAGATATATTTTCATGGTGCAAAGGAAGGGCATAAGCTTGATGCTATAAGAAAATGTGACAAGGTATCTTTCTGTGTATATGATAAGGGATATCGCAGGGAGGACGAATGGTCGTTAAACATCCGAAGTGTTGTAGTGTTTGGGCGTATGAATATAGTTAGTGATGATGAAAAGGTAATTGAGGTGTGTTCTAACTTATGCAGGAAATTCACGGATGATGAAGAATACATAGAGCAGGAATTTAAAAAAGCAGGCAGCAGAGTGTTGTGTGTGGAATTAAGTCCAGAGCATATAACGGGCAAGCTTGTTAATGAATCGTGATGGCAGAGCAGATAATTTATTATATAAAGAGTGTAAAAAGTAAAACGACAAAAAAATACATTTGTTTTTTATGTGTTATTAATGGACAAATAGTTATAATAATTAAGAATGAAGGGATTTAGAACAGATATAATAATCTGTTTTAAGTCCTTTTTTGCGTTAAATATATAGTTCTAAAGTTACAGAATTAACCCAATTACAAAGTAAAGTTTACAACCAGTATTTTTATAATTAAATAATCTTGTTATTGACAATTATATTATTTGTATTATAATGAATAATACAAATAAGACAAAGCATAATATATAGTATAAAAAGAAAGAGTGAATTATTATGATTATCGAATTAGATATGAACAGCAGTATTCCAATATATGTCCAATTGCGTAACCAGATAGTTATGGGAATAGGACACGGTGAGTTAAAACCGGGTGAGAGTCTTCCGACAGTAAGACAGTTGGCAGAGGATGCTGGTGTTAATACGATGACGGTCAATAAGACATATCAGATATTAAAGACAGAAGGATATATAAATATAGACCGAAGACACGGTGCAGTTGTTGCTAAAAATATTGATATGGATATTGTGTTCCGGGAAAAGTTAGAAGCAGAACTTGAACTATTGTCAGCAGAGGCAAGTATAACGGGAATGGATAAAAAAGATTTTCTTAATATGTGTGACAAGATATATTCTAAGATGAAATGTGTAGAAGAGAAGCAAGTTATAACTGAGTAAATTATAATATAATGAGTGTAAAAGAAAAGGAAGCGGCTGCGAAGAAGGACGCAAGAGCGTGAAAGTGCGGGTTCGTGAGTGTAGTGGCAGATAAAGAATAAATTAAAAAAGCAGCGGATATAAAGGTTAACATCCTCCTTCGCTGCGGATTGGAGCATATATGGGAACATTGGGAATAGTAATGGCAATTATGATGCTTGTAACCAATTTATTTGTAATATTGGTTGTGAGATTAACAATGGTATCTAATTTTGATTATAAGGCAGGAATGTATCTGGGAGTTCATATACCAGCAGATAAAAAGGAAGATGCCGAAGTAACTTCGGTTGTAAACAAAACAAAAAAACAGTTTAATGTATTTAACAATGTTAATATGGTATTATCGGTTGCAATATGTGGTATATGTGTTGTGGATATGATTATATTTGTATTCGTATATATATTGTGGATAATCATATATATTGTAGGAATACAGCTTGTTATTATAATTGGACACAGGAAAATATATGATATTAAGCTGAAAAATGGATGGCTTATTGAAGCACAGAAAAAAGTATATATTGATACAAGACTTTCCTCTTCTGTAAAGAACCCTTCCATTAGTATGAGGTATCACTGGATATTCATAGGGCTGACGGTTGTCTTATATATACCGGTTGTTATTGTCAGACATTCAGATATGCTGTTTAGGGATATGAGCATATATTTTATAGTATCAATTATAGTAGCAGTTGCATTGTATATATTTAATATATATGTTAATTCCAGTGAGCGCACAGTATATAGTGAAAATTCAGATGTCAATATAACAATGAATCAGATATATAAAAAATATGTATCGCTTGGACTTGTAATTATGAGTCTGTTTAATACAGTTGCATTCAGCTATATTGTTGCAGAGTATATGCTGCATGGCATTTTGTACGGCGGAGATGTTATTGTATATACAATAGTAGACCTTATTGGAAGTATAATAATGCTGGCGTCTTTTGTTGTGGCAAGAAGAAAAAGGACAGAGGTGCTGGCAGCCGATGATACACCATTATATGTAGATGATGATGAATACTGGAAGTACGGTTTTTATTACAATCCCAATGACAGGCATATCATTGTAAAAAACAGAATGTATGATATGAATTATGCATTTAATTATGCAAGCAGAGGCGCACAGATTCTTGTAGCATTACTTACTGTTATTATAACGGCATCAATTATATTTACAGTGGCAGCACTTATTCCTTTTATAAATATAAAGATGGATGTTTACATAGCTGATGATACTTTTATGGCAGAGGGAGGAGGCTATAAATGTAGTATAAATATCGGTGACATACAGGAAGTACAGCTTTTCGATGAAATGCCTAAAGATAACTTTACAAGGACTAATGGTGGCTCTACAGATGAATATGATGTAGGCAATTATAAGGGCAGGACATATGGCAAATGTATGCTTTTTATATGGGATGATTATTCTCCGGTGCTTATGATAAAGAGCAGTAATAAAACGGTGTTTGTGAATTCCAAGGAGGATGGATATATAAGGCATATGTATGATGAACTGGTAAGTTATGCTGGTAAATAGATTATTTTAATATTTTGTAAAATGCATTTGTGAAGCGAATATGAATGACAGTTATTATCTATATTATAAAAATTATGACCTATTGAGAATAATATTTTAAATTGAGCTGTCAGATATTGAAAAAATTGTTGTAAAGAGGATTTAAGAAAGATAAAATATATGGCTTGACTTAGAGTGAACTCCAGGTGCTAGAATAATATTAATCCGTGTTATGGGTATTATATAAATGTGGTGTCAGCCTGTACGCCAGCCCACAAAGAGTTATATTTATATGCATAATATATAATAAAATAATACGGGTAATATCAGAGATAACGGAGAGAATGGCTATGTATGAATTAATTGAACGAATAAACGAAGCCGCAGATGTTAAGAAATTCACAGTTGATGAGCTTGACAAGCTTGCAGTAGAAATAAGAGAAGCACTTTTTAACAGACTTACAAAGATTGGCGGACATTTTGGACCTAATTTTGGTATGGTTGAGGCAGAGATAGCATTACATTATGTATTTAATTCACCTACAGACCAGTTTGTATTTGATGTTTCACACCAGAGTTATCCTCATAAGATACTGACAGGAAGAAAAGCAGGTTATATATATGATGAGCATTTCTTAGAAGATTCAGGATATACTAATCCGGATGAGAGTGAGCATGATTTATTTAATGTCGGACATACATCTACATCAATTTCACTTGCCTCAGGCTTAGTTAAGGCAAGAGATTTAAAAGGCGAAAAGAGAAATGTTATCGCTATTATAGGTGATGGTTCATTATCCGGTGGTGAGGCTATGGAAGCGTTAAATGTAGCAGGGAGTGAGCTTAATTCCAACTTTATCATAGTTGTCAATGACAACGAAATGGCTATAGCAGAAAATCACGGTGGAATATATAAGAACCTTGCAAAGCTCCGTGAAACTGAAGGAAAGGCCGAAAATAATATATTCAAGGCATTTGGTCTTGATTATATGTATGTCGAAAATGGTAATGACATACCAGTACTTATTGATACATTTAATAAGGTTAAAGATATAGACCATCCTATAGTTGTCCATATCCATACTAAGAAGGGACTTGGCTACAAGATAGCAGAGGATAATAAAGAGGCATGGCACTGGTGCATGCCTTTTAACAGGGAAACAGGTCTTCCGACAGTAGATTTTGGTGATGGTGAAGATTATACATCAATAACAGCCGATTATATTGTTAAGAAGGCAAAGATGGATAAAGATGTGCTTGTTATTACTCCGGCAATGCCTATGGCAGTAGGACTTTCACCTGAATTAAGAGAAGAACTTGGAAACCAGTATATTGATGTGGGAATAGCAGAAGAGCAGGCAGTTGCCATGGCATCGGGAGCTGCTAAGAATGGTGCAAAGCCGCTTGTTGTAACTAATATGACATTTATCCAGAGAACATATGACCAGATATCACAGGATGTATGTATCAATAATAATCCAGTTACAATATTGCTTAATTATACAAGCTTTGCAGGGCTTACAGATGTTACACATCTTGGTATCTTTGGAATATCAGCATTTTCAAATATACCTAATCTTGTTATTCTTGCCCCAAACTCAAAGAGTGAATATCTTAATATGCTTGACTGGTCGCTTGACCAGAAGGAACATCCGGTTATGATACTTATTCCGGGTAATGAGGTTACAGACCGTGAGGCAGATAAGGATTACAGCAAGATAGGAAAGTACAAGGTGGAGCAGCAGGGAGAAAATGTTGCGATACTGGCACTCGGCGATTTCTATCAGATGGGTGAAAGTCTGGCAGCAGCAGTTAAAGAAGAATTAGGATTTACACCAACACTTATTAATCCAAGATTTGCATCAGAGGTTGATAAAGAATTACTTGAACAAATCGGATATAATCACAGACTTGTTGTTACACTTGAAGACGGTATCGTTGATGGCGGCTTTGGTCAGAAGATTGCAACATTCTATTCAACAAGTAATGTCAAGGTTAAGAACTACGGACTTGAAAAGAAATTTTATGACCGTTATAATCCGGCAGAGCTTCTTAAAGAGCTTGGCATGACTAATGAGGCTATGGTTGCAGATATCAAAGAATTAATTAAATAACTAAATTATTCCATCTTGCTTGGTTGTATATAGTAATGTATGTAAATATTATATAAGCGCCATATGAAATATACATTTTACATGTGATTTATTTGATAATATAATAACAATCAGAGAAAAGGCTAATTATTACGTATCGCTATATATTAACCTTTATGGAAAGCGAGGAATGATTATGTTATTTAGAAAAAAGACAGTTAATGAAAAGATAGAACATCTTGTTAAGAAAAATGATTTCTATGAGCTGGCTGATTATGTACATGGAACAAAGGAAGAGAAGATAGACCTTGCAACGGCACTTGGAGCTAATGATAATAACAGCAGTGTTGACCTTTTATTAAGGCTTATAGATGATAATGATGAAGATGTTATATTTGCGGCGTGTGAGTCATTAAGGAAGGTTGGCTGTGAACATAATACAGCAGATTTACTTGAGAAATTAAACAAAATTCCTAAGGAAGATGAAAAAGTCAGGGAAGAGATAAGCAGGACTGTTCAGGAACTGCATCACAGATTATAATAAATATTCAAAATAAATGTTTTGTAAATGAGGCTTTAATGGAGGGCATAATAATGCTTTCTGTTAAAGCCTCATTTTTTTATAAGATTGCTTTTAATAAGTAGTAATAAATATTGGTGTAAATAAGAAAATAGTGTATAATAATTGTCAGTTAAATTATGGCACTTAGGATAAATACTAAAGTGATGTATGAGGGGGTAACAAAATGAGTAGAAAAAAAGACAACCAAACGAAAAAATGGAAATAAAATGGAAAGATGAATAACAAAACGGTTAAAATATTACTATTTTACGGTTGACAAATGGGAATATGCACTATATAATCAAGATACAGAACAAATGTTTTACTGACCGATGTTTAATGATGTTTTGTTATTTGGAGGTGCGTTTTTATGACCATTGAAGAGATGAAAGACAAGAAGAAGGAAAAGGGGTACAGCTATGAACGTATGGCTGACTTATCAGGTATACCTTTAGGGACAATACAGAAGATATTTTCAGGAGAAACTAAGAGCCCACGTTACGATACTCTTATGGCTTTGGAACAGCTTTTTACAGAACCGCTTGAAGCCAGGGAGACTGCTTCTTGTTATAATGCAGACAGGAATGGCAGTTATACGTTAGATGATTATTATGCATTGCCGGATGACCAGAGGGTTGAGCTTATTGATGGATATTTTTATACTATGTTATCGCCAACCTTTGGACATCAATCTATTGCTGGTGAGATATACCGACAGATTGCCAATTACATAATGAATAATGGTGGAAGCTGCCGTCCTTTTATTGCACCAGTGGATGTGCAGCTTGATTGCGATAACAAGACGATGGTTGAGCCAGATGTAGGAATTGTGTGCGATACTTCCAAGATTAAAAGGTTTGGCATATACGGGGCACCAGATTTTCTTGTGGAGGTTATATCACCATCTACTAAGAAAAGAGATTATACACTGAAGCTGTCAAAGTATATAGAGGCTGGTGTGCATGAATACTGGATAGTAGATGCAGCTCAGGAGAAGATTCTTGTGTATTTCTTTGAGAGTGATAACTATCCGGTTATATATGGCTTTGATAAGTCGGTTCCAGTGAATATATATGAGGGTAATCTTGCAATCGATTTTACTAATATAGCAAAATGGCTTAAGGATGGAATGGAGTAGGATAGCAGGAGCAGCGTATATTTATTCGTTAATCTCCGGTATGAGATTACTGTAATACTTTGTTTTGCAAGTTAATACTTCGTTGGTTAAGCCACTTAATATAAAATAGTTGTAAAATTCAATATTTAAAAGACCAGCATTGGCTGATATGTTTTGAAACTAACTACTACACCACTGCTGACAAAGAATTATATTAGTCAATGCTGGTTTTTTATTTTGAATATTCTGAATTAGCTTTCTTACAATACAGTAAATTAATTAATAAGTTTACTATCTATTTTCCTGTAGAGATAAATGGGCTTATAGCACCTGCCATCTGTGCGATAGGCATACTCTGAAGCCATATATGTCCGGGACCTGTTACAACTGTATTAAACAGACCTTCACCGCCGAACATAATATTTTTAATTCCAGGAACAGTCTTTATATCTATCTGGCAGGTAGCTGACATGGCAGCAAGATAGCCGGTGTCTATGATAATCTGCTGTCCCGGTCCAAGTTCATATTCTTTGATGTATCCGTCAAATTCAAGAAAAGCGATACCATAACCTGATAACTTCTGCATAATAAAGCCTTCACCGCCAAATAATCCGGAGCTGAAACGTTTCTGAAAGAATACGGAAAGCTCAACGTCAACGGTTGAGGCTAAAAATGCCGACTTCTGTGCTATTATTTCCTGACCGGGTGCAATATTAAAAGCTTTAATACTTCCGGGAAAGCAGGAAGCAAAAGCTATAGTGCCATTACTGCCAATAGCAGTATACCTGTTCTGGAACATATGCTCACCCGAAAATGCACGCCCAAACATTTTGCCAATACCGCCATTAGATGATGTTTCCATCTTCATATTAGGGGACATCCATGACATTGCCCCTTTTTCGGTAATCATAGTTTCACCCGGCTCAAGAACACAGGTTACGACTGGTAGTGGTTCTCCTTCAATAGTATAGTTCATATGAAATCCTCCTCATAAATTAAATAATATATGGTAATCCTGCTTATAGCTTATGAAAAATATAGCAGGCAGCCATGCTAATCCGTAGTAAAATTAATGTTACGATTACTTGATGTAAATATAATACTAATATATAATATTATAAGGTATATGTCAAAGTAAAAATGGGATGATAGTCCAACGATATGCGAATATTGGGTAGAGTGCTATGTGCCAGTGGCACATGTTTAGCATTGACCGAAGCGGGGCGTAGATGTGGGAGTGCGTAGCACTGAACAATTAGCAGGTATCATAGTTGGGAAATTTTGACCACAACATCATTTATATAAATGAGCAAATCTGAAAAATTATAACAACCAAGAGAAGTAACATAGAAAATAAAAAGGAAAATACAGAATATGACTTTACAACAATTAAGATATGTAATAATGGTAGCAGAAACAGGCACGATAACAGAGGCGGCATCAAGACTTTTTATATCACAGCCAAGCCTAACCAATGCAATTCACGAGCTTGAAAAGGAAATGAATATAAAGATATTTGACAGAACAAATAAGGGCATACACATTTCAAAGGATGGCGAAGACTTTTTAGGATATGCAAGACAGGTGTTAGAGCAGGCTGCATTGTTAGAGGACAGATATAAGGGTGGCAATGGTGGAAAGCAGGAATTCTGCGTATCTACACAGCACTATTCATTTGCTGTCAATGCATTTGTTGACCTTATAAAAAAGTACGGACATGATGAGTACGACTTTAGCATACGTGAAACGCAGACTTATGAGATTATTGAAGATGTGGCTACTATGAAAAGTGAGATAGGCGTTATATATATGAACGATTTTAACAGGGTTGTGCTTGAAAAGGAGATTAAGTCGCATAATCTTGTATTCCATGAGCTTATGCAGGCAGAACCGCACGTATTTATAAGCAGAAGACATCCGCTAGCAGGCAGAAGCAAAGTTACGATGAGTGAGCTGCAGGATTATCCATATCTTTCTTTTGAACAGGGAGAACATAACTCTTTTTATTATTCAGAGGAAATATTCTCGGTTGAAGAGAAGAAAAAGAATATAAGAGTCCGTGACAGGGCAACTCTTTTTAATCTGCTCATTGGACTGAACGGCTTTACAGTATGCAGCGGTGTTATAGATGAGGAGTTAAACGGAAAAGATATAATTGCTGTGCCACTTGATGGTGAGGGTGGTATGCATATAGGGTATGTCACGCATAAGAATGTTTCGCTCAGCAGGCTGGGGGAGATATATGTGGAGGCATTGAAGAGCTATATTATGTAAAGTGACCATAGCTTCAAACTATGGCAAACATAAAAAACTAAGTATTATACAAGGTGTAAATCAGATGCTATATTAAGTCCAACGAAAACAATATAAAAATTATTGCAGGTTCAGATAATGTATCAGGTTGCATTTATATATTTAAAAACTGAACCTGAAATATCAGTTAAGAAGAAAGGCGGAACATATAATATGGCAAATACACCATTTAAATTCGATCACGTAGGAAGTTTTTTAAGACCAGAAAGTTTAAAGAAAGCAAGAAGAGATTATGAAGCTGGCAATATTACAGCAGAAGAGTTAAAGAGTGTTGAGGATAAGGCGATAACAGAACTTATAAAGAAGGAAAAGGAAGTTGGACTTCATGCGATAACAGATGGAGAATTCAGAAGAGCAACATGGCACCTTGATTTTATGTGGGCATTTGAGGGCGTTGGACATTGCAAGACAGAAACAGGACTTCCATTCCACGGCGAAGATGCTATGATAGATGATACATATCTTACAGGAAAGGTTGTATATAAGACACATCCATTTATAGAACATTTTAAGTTCGTACAGCAGTTTGAAGATGAAAATACAGTTGCAAAGCTTACGATACCAGCACCAGCGCAGTTTTTAGAGCAGATGATTATGCCATTTGCATGGGGCAATACTAAGAAGTTCTATGATACACCTGAGCAGGTAGCAGACGATATAGCTGCTGGATACAAGGAATTCATAAAGGATGTATATGCCGCAGGCTGCCGTAATCTCCAGTTTGATGACTGCTCATGGGGAATGGTGGTAGACCCATCTGCATGCAAGCTTTTTGGAACAACACCAGCAGGGCTTGAGAAGATTAAGAATACACTTCTTGACATCAATAATAAGGCTATAGAAGGAAAGCCGGAAGACCTTGTTATTAATACCCACGTATGCCGTGGTAACTTCCATTCCACATATGCGAGCAGCGGAGCTTATACAAGTGTTGCATCTACACTTTTTGCTAAAGAAAATGTAAATGCATATTATCTTGAATATGATGATGAGCGTTCAGGCGGATTTGAGCCACTTAAGAATGTTACTGGCGATAAGAAGGTTGTATTAGGACTTATAACAACCAAGTCACCGGAATTAGAGGATGAGCAGACTGTTATTGACAGAATAAATGAGGCTGCAAAGTATATACCACTTGACAGATTATGCTTAAGTCCACAGTGTGGTTTTGCTTCATGTGAGATAGGAAATAAGCTTACAGAAGAAGAGCAGTGGGCTAAGTTAAGACTTGTTAAAAAGATTGCTGAAAAGGTGTGGGGATAAGGCATTTCATTTATTATTAGAAAAAGCAGTTGTATATTAAGTAAAATAAATTTAAAATAACAAATCGCACGGTTTTATTGATAAAATCGTGCGATTTGTTTATAAAATAATTAACAACTGATTTATGATTTTTCGAAAGGAGAGGATAATGTTTGTAAGTATTCTGGAGGCTGAGAAGGATAAAGAATAACAGGTAATAAAATATAAGCCGTAAATGTCAGATAAGATTGACATTTACGGCTTATTATTATGTATACATTTCACCAATCAATTAACGCACATTAAATGCTTTAATTCCCGGATATACTGCTGAAGCACCAGATGGTGCAGTACCACGTCCAACAGTTCCATCTTAATAAAATATTAATAAACATAATAATATACTAACAGATTAAAAAAGCTATATTAAAGGAGGCTCTATAGAAAATGTAGACATTTTTAGTAAAAATATTGGCATTTTTGAGAGGTTTATAGAAGGAGTTATGCGTGCTAAAGTGCGGTTTTATGGGCATAGCTCCTTCTTTTTAATCAAAAAATTAAAAAATACTCTTAAAATGTCTACATTTTATTTCAACATATTATTACATTATATTCATCATATTATTAAATTGTACTTTTACAGATAATATATACAACTGTCTTGTCAGTTGTAAACTTGTGTAGTATACTTTGTAAAATTTGAAAATAAAATTTAAAGGAGATACACATGTCTATAGTAAGTGATATTGAAAAGTTGAAGAAAGAGAAAAACGCAGTAATTCTTGCGCACTATTATGTAGATGATGATGTACAGGATGTTGCTGATTATATAGGTGATTCCTTCTACTTAAGTAAGGTGGCGACTAAGGTGAGTCAGGACAGGATAATATTTGCAGGTGTTGAGTTTATGGGTGAGAGTGCCAAGATACTTAATCCTGAAAAGAGAGTGTTTATGCCGGATATTAATGCTGACTGTCCGATGGCACATATGGCTGATAAGGATGAGATACTTAAGCTTAGGGAACAGTATGACGACCTTGCAGTAGTCTGTTATATCAACTCTACAGCCGAGTTAAAGAAGTATTCCGATGTGTGTGTCACATCTTCTAATGCAGTTAAGATAGTTAAAAATCTGCCTAATAAAAATATATTTTTTATACCTGACAGAAACTTGGGACATTTTGTTGCAAAGCAATGTCCTGATAAGAACTTTATATTTAATAACGGCTGCTGCCCAAGACACGTAGTTATCACACAGGATATGGTTAAAAAGGCGAAAGAGGAACATCCTTTAGCCAAGTTTGCAGCCCATCCGGAGTGTACAGAAGATGTGCTTGAGCTTGCTGACTATGTGGGAAGTACATCCGGAATAATTGATTATGTTGTTGATACGGATGCCAAAGAATTTATCATAGGAACAGTTGATGGTGTATTTAACGAGATAAGAAAGAAAGCACCTGATAAGAAGCTGTATACAGTAAAGCCAGACCAGGTATGTGTCAATATGAAAAAAGTAACGCTTGATAAGGTGTTAGATGTTCTTGAAAATGATACTAATGAGGTGTTTGTTGATAAAGAGCTTGCTGAGTGTGCGATGAAGCCGCTTAACAGAATGCTTGAACTTGCAGCTAAGTAAAATTTATTATCGAAAGATTATGTAAATTTTGTGGTTTTTAATCTGCTTATTTATAGTATTTATAAATAAGCTATATAATTTAAAATGTATATTAGAAATGAGGAGAATATGAAAACAGATGTATTAATAGTAGGTTGTGGCTGTTCAGGACTTTATCTTGCGCTCAATCTTCCAAGAGATAAGAAAATTCTTATGATAACCAAGTCTGATGCACAAAGCAGCGATTCTTTTCTTGCGCAGGGTGGTATGTGTATGTTAAAGGATGAGTCGGACTATGACAGTTATTTTGAGGATACGATGAAAGCTGGACATTATGAGAATGATAAAAAGTCAGTTGAGATAATGATTCGTTCTTCCGCAGATGTAGTTAAAGACCTGATAGCAGCAGGAGCGGACTTTAAAAAAGATGAAAATGGCAATCTTGCATACACAAGAGAGGGGGCACACAGCAGCAACAGAATTATATTTCACGAGGATGTGACTGGCAAGGAGATAACAAGCCATCTTCTTGAAAGAGTAAGAGAGCTTCCTAATGTTACACTTCTTGAAAACACACGTATGCTTGATATAATAACTAAGGATAATGAGTGTCTTGGAGCAGTTATAAGGCTTGAAAGTGGTCTTATAGAAAATGTTATAGCGGATGCAACAGTGCTTGCGGCAGGTGGAATAGGCGGACTTTATCGTCATTCAACTAATTTCAGACATCTTACAGGTGATGCGGTTGCAGTTGCGATTAAGCATAATGTTGCAATTAAGGACATTAACTATGTGCAGATTCATCCGACAACATTTTATTCCAAGGATGAAAAAGACAGAAGCTTTCTTATATCAGAGTCAGTGAGAGGTGAGGGAGCAAAGTTGTATGATAAGAATGGAAACAGATTTGTCAATGAGCTTCTTCCGAGGGACCTGCTCACACAGGCGATATATAAGCAGATGAAAAAGGATGGTACAGACCACGTATGGGAAGACCTGCGTACTATTCCAGAGGATGAGTTAAAGACACATTTTCCTAATATCGTGCAGTACTGTTATGAACACGGATATGATGTGACAAAGGAGTGCATACCGGTTGTTCCGGCGCAGCATTACTTTATGGGTGGAATAAAGGTGGATTATGAGAGTAAGACATCTATGGACAGACTTTATGCAGTAGGGGAAACTGCCTGTAACGGAGTTCACGGAAGAAACCGTCTTGCAAGTAATTCACTTCTTGAAAGCCTTGTGTTTGCTAAAAGAGCAGCTCACAATATGACGGAAAATGAGCTTATTGACATATTAGCACCGTCAGCAGATGAGTATGTTGAAAATTCAGATAAGAGCCAGTATCAGGACGAGGAAAAGCTGGATGAATATTATGGAGAACTTATAAGACAGAAGATAGATGAAGCTGACGAAGCTATGAAGACAGCGTAATTATAAAATAAATAGGAGATTATAAAAATGTTTGATGAAGTTACATTAAAGTTAAATGCAGACCCACTTATATTAAGTGCGTTAAAAGAAGATATTACAAGTGAAGATGTTTCAACTAACAGTGTTATGCCAGTGCCTAAAAAGGGAGAGGTTAATCTAATATGCAAGCAGGATGGTGTTATATGCGGACTCCAGATATTTGAGAGAGTATTTACATTATTAGATGAGAATACAGAAGTTGAATTTAAGGCAGCAGATGGAGATAAGGTAAAAAAAGGACAGCTTCTTGCGGTTGTAAGAGGTGATATTAAGGTGCTTTTATGTGGAGAAAGAACAGCGCTTAACTATCTTCAGAGAATGAGTGGTATAGCTACATATACAAGTGAGGTGGCTGCACTTCTTTACGACACGGGAATAAAGCTTCTTGATACAAGAAAGACAACACCTAATAACAGACTTTTTGAAAAGTATGCTGTTAAAGTAGGCGGAGGAAACAATCACAGATATAATTTAACGGATGGCGTGCTTCTTAAGGACAACCATATAGGTGCAGCAGGAGGGGTCAAAGAGGCTGTAAAGATGGCTAAGGAGTACGCACCATTTGTAAGAAAGATAGAAGTTGAGGTTGAAACTCTCGATATGGTAAGAGATGCAGTAGAAGCAGGGGCAGATATAATTATGCTTGATAATATGGAGCATGATACTATGGCAGAAGCTATGAAGATAATAGACGGTAAGGCAGAAGTTGAAGTGTCAGGCAATATGACAAAGGAAAATCTTGAAAAGCTTGCCGGACTTTCTGTGAATTATGTATCAAGCGGGGCACTTACACATTCTGCACCTATACTGGATATATCACTTAAGAACCTTCATCCAGTAGAATAATCTTGTAATAACCCAAAGTATAATGTATCATAGTTGTGCAGTATAAATGTTATATAGTTTAAGAAAGCAATAGCTTTGCTATACATATATAGCAAAGTAAATGTTATATTTATGAAGTAAGAAATTATGATTAAAATGTATTTGATATTTACATCATAATATAAATAAACAGTATGGTAGTTAACAGGGGTGAGCATAGTTATGAATGGACAGTTAAGACGGGAAAAGATAATAGATATTCTTAGCAGGAGTGATAAGCCGGTGTCTGGTGTTGCACTTGCAAAGCAGCTTGATGTAAGCCGTCAGGTAATAGTACAGGATATAGCGCTTATAAGGGCAGCAGATTATGATATATATTCAACTAACAGAGGATATGTTATAAAAAGTGAAAAGGAACATACAAGGATAGTCAAGGTAAAGCACGCTGAGAGTGATGTTGAAGCAGAGCTTAATGCCATAGTTGATATGGGCGGCTGGGTTAAGGACGTGTTTGTATATCATAAAGTATATGGTGTCGTTAAGGCTGACCTTGACCTTCATTCAAGACGTGACATAAAAGAATATATGAAGCAGATAAGTAATGGCAGTTCATCACTTCTTATGAATGTAACTTCTGGATATCATTATCATACAATAGTAGCACAGGATGAGAAGACTCTTGATATTATTCAGGAGGAGCTTATGCGGTTAGGTTTTCTTGCAAAGCTTCAGGAGTATGAACCGGTTGACTTCTGGAGTAAAAAAGAGTAGAATATATTAGCAAATTGAATATAGCTAGTTAATAACAAAAAGGGAGTAGTTGCATATATAGTATAATAATGTATTATATATGTTATGGATTTCGTCAGTACGGTTAATACCCGGAATTCATAGAACTTATTATTATGTTGAACAAGACTTTTTGTATGCTTTTAGCGAGCATACAAAAAGTCTTTTTTTATTATTTACGTGGTCAAAGTTTAAAAATACATAAAACAAACTAATAATATTTAATAAGGAGGCAGCTATGAAAGAATATTACAGAATGACACCTAAGGAAGTGTGCAAGGCACTTAATACAAATGAAGATGGACTTACAGAACACAGAGCAGAGCAGATTATTAAAGAAAAAGGACTTAATGTTTTAAGTGAAGCCAAAAAGAAAAAGCCGGTGGAGATATTTTTTTCACAGTTTGCAGACCTGCTTGTTATTATACTTATAATAGCGGCAGTAATCTCTGCATTTTCAGGGAACATAGAAAGTACCATTGTTATACTGATAGTTATAATTATGAATTCCATACTGGGAACTGTGCAGTATGTCAAGGCAGAGAAGTCGCTCGCATCGCTTAAGGCACTGTCATCACCACACACCAAGGTAGTGAGGGATAAAAAGATAATACAGATAAAATCACAGTATGTAGTGCCGGGTGATGTGATGCTTATAGAAGCCGGTGATATGGTGACCGCAGATGGCAGGATACTTGAAAGCTATTCATTACAGGTAAATGAAAGTTCGCTGACAGGAGAGTCAGCAAGCGTTGATAAGGTAAGCAGTGTTATAGATGATGAATGTCCTCTTGCTGACAGGGTAAATATGGTTTATTCAGGAAGTCTTGTGTCATATGGAAGGGCAAAGGTGCTTGTGACTGAAACTGGTATGAATACACAGATGGGACATATAGCAGCCCTTATGAATAATACAAAGGAAAAAAAGACACCACTTCAAAGAAGTCTGGACGACTTTGGAAAGAAACTGGCATTTATAATTATGATAATATCTGCCATAGTTTTTATATTAAGGCTTATACAGAAAGAACCTGTTATTGACTCACTTATGTTTGCAGTGGCACTTGCAGTTGCGGCGATACCTGAAGCACTCAGTTCAATAGTAACTATAGTTCAGGCAATGGGAACACAGAAAATGGCGGCAGATAACGCTGTTATGAAAGAATTAAAGGCGGTTGAGAGCTTAGGCTGCGTATCGGTCATATGTTCAGATAAGACAGGAACACTCACACAGAATAAGATGACAGTTCAGGATGTGTATATAGATGGACACTGCATAAAGCCGGATGAGCTTGATCTTGGCAGACAGCTTCACAGATACCTCATATATATATCAGTACTTAGCAATGATTCATCCATACAGGACGGAAAAGGAATAGGCGACCCGACAGAATACTGCCTTTTAGAGATGGCAAGAAAAGCTGGTCTTGAAAGGTATGGAATTCTTGAGGATGACATAAGAAGAATAATTCCAAGAATGGATGAGATACCATTTGACTCAGACAGAAAGCTTATGAGTACAAGGTGCAGGCTTCATGGAGTTCCTATGGTGCTGACAAAGGGAGCAGTAGATGTGCTTCTTGACAGGACTATAAATATAATGGAAGGTGAGAAGGTAAGACCGATAACTGATAAAGATAAGCAGGCTATATTACAGTGTAACAGACATTTTTCAGAAAATGGATTAAGAGTGCTCGCATTTGCAATAAAAGAAACTGCCGAGGATGAGAAACTGACAGCAGATAATGAGAACGGATATACATTTATAGGGCTTGTATCTATAGAAGACCCACCAAGAAGTGAGTCGGCAATGGCGGTTAAAGAAGCTTCAGATGCTGGTATAAAGACGGTTATGATAACTGGCGACCATAAGGTTACGGCGGTGTCTATAGCTAAAAGGATAGGTATATATAAGGATGGAGATATGGCACTTACAGGTCAGGAGCTTGATGCCTTAAGTGATGAGCAGTTAGATGCTGTTATCGAAAATGTTTCGGTGTATGCAAGAGTGTCGCCAAAGGATAAGATAAGGATAGTCGAACACTGGCAGAAAAGAGGCAATATCGTGGCTATGACAGGTGATGGTGTAAATGATGCACCAGCCCTTAAAAAAGCCGACATAGGTGTTGCGATGGGAATAACGGGAACAGAGGTGTCTAAGGATGCTGCAGCTATGATACTTTCGGATGATAACTTTGCAACTATTATAGGTGCAGTTCTTAACGGAAGAAATGTATACAGAAATATTAAAAATGCCATACAATTTCTGCTTTCAGGTAATCTTGCGGCGATAATAGCAGTGCTGTTCTGTTCGATAGCCTCACTTCCAGTACCTTTTAAGCCGGTGCATCTGCTTTTTATCAATCTTTTAACAGATTCACTGCCTGCGCTTGCGATAGGAATGGAGCCGGTAGACAAGAGCCTTTTAAAAGAGAAGCCAAGAAATCCGAAGGAGGGAATACTTACTAAGGACTTTCTTATAAGACTGGCATTTTACGGGGGACTTATATCGGTAAGTACACTTACAGCGTTTTATATAGGGTTAGGCACTGACAGCGGATTAGCAAGTACTATGGCGTTTGCAGTGCTGACACAGGCAAGGTTATTTCACGGCTTTAGCTGTAGAAGTGATAAATCGCTTGCAGCAATTGGCATTAAAAGCAATATGTGGAGTGTCGGTGCATTTGTTCTTGGAACACTTCTTCTTATGCTGGCACTTATGCTTCCAGTGTTAAGACCATTTATGGAGGTATCGGCACTTGATATGACACATATAGGTTATATAGCTGTGTTATCGGTTATACCTACTGTAATAATACAGATAATTAGGCTTATAAGAGGAAAATAATTAACTTATTGATGAAAATTTGATAAAAAATATTGATTATAACAACACAACTGGTATAATTATAAAAGCAATAATTAAGGAGTTGTGATGAATAATTTTTACTATAAAGAAGGAATTACATTTATTAATGATGAAGACACAGCTATATCCAATGATATACAGAAGCTGGTTGTAGATACACTTGTCAGAAATTCGGCAGTAGGGGTTGTAAGCGGATTTTATGAGGAAGGGAATCCTATATATTTTATAAGCCAGTTTGCGCTTGCCAGCGTGGGATATGACTCTTATGCTTTAAAGAATGAGATGGGTGGAAAGTATATAGAGTGTGTATGTCCCACGGACAGGGCGTATTACAGCCGTTTTATGGAATGGAAGGGTGATGCACCAAAGGAAATCGAATACAGGGTAAAGAATAGTAAAGGCGAGTATATATGGGTCAGGGATGTAAGGGCTGATTATGAAGCAGAGGACGGAAGAAGACTGTGGATTAGTTCAATACGTGTCATCCAGAATGAACATATGGCAAGGAAGGAGTTTATATCGACTATTTCGCATGATATAAGGTCGCCGCTCAATGCTATTATGGGTATGGCACAGCTTGCAGGAAAGAACATTAATTCCAAAGAAAAGGTGCAGTCTTATATTGACGGTATAATTACATCGGCAGAAAAGTTTATGTACCAGATAAGTGAAGTACTTGATATGAATGAGTTAGGAACGACTGTCGCGCGCCTTGAAGAAAAGGAATACAATATATGCAGTCTTGCCGATAGTGTGATAAAGGGCTGTAGTGCAGCTGTTAAGGCGCGCGGACAGCAGATTGTGACAGATTACTCTGGAATAACTGATAAGAATGTTATATGTGATGGCAGAAATATATCCAAAGTGTTAGACGGTCTTATAAGTAATGCATCGGAATATTCACCTAAAGGTTCGTGTGTAACGATAAAAGTAGTACAGAAGGATAACAGTACATATGAGTTCAATGTTATTGATGAGGGTGAGGGAATTCCTTATTATGAGGTTGACAGACTGTTTGAGCCATTTGAGAGAATACAGGATGCGAGGTCGGCAGCAGATGGTACACATATGGGACTTGGACTTTCTGTTATTAAAAGCATAGTGGAACTTATGAATGGCACGATAAGTGTTAAAAGCAGTACTGGAAAAGGTTCGTGCTTTACAGTAAGGCTTATGCTTAAGGCAGCCGTAAGCGATGAGTGTGTAACGGATAAGCAGCCTGCAATGGTTCTTATAGTTGAGGATAACCAGAAAAATGCAGAGATAATGCAGGAATTTCTAGCTCTTGAGGATATAGGTTCGGATATTGCCTACAACGGAGCTGAGGCAGTTGATATGTATGAAAGTACTAAGGGCAGAAAGTATGATGTTATACTTATGGATATACATATGCCTGTTATGGACGGTTATGAGGCTGCAAGAAGGATAAGACAGTTAGAGGAAGTAACCAATATTACAACGCCAGTAATAGCAGTTACGGCAGATTCGCTTCCAGAGGATATTAATCAGGCTATGAAAAGCGGTATGAATGGGCATGTTTCAAAGCCTGTTGATTATGATGAATTAGTTAACATAATAAGAAATGCAAAGCGAGGTTAGAAATGTTTAGCAGCAGATATAAAGAACCGGTCAGGCTTATAGCACTCGACCTTGACAGAACAACATTAACGTCAGACGGACATTTATCAGAAGCTAATAAGCAGGCGATAATGCTGGCTGTCATCAAGGGTATTCATGTGTGTATAGCAAGCGGACGTGCATTTGACACGCTTCCGGAGGAGGTAGTATCTATCCCCGGAATAGAATATGCGATTACAAGTAATGGCGCGGCTGTATATGAGATAGCAGATAAAAAATGTCTTAACTCTTATGTTTTAAAACCATCTTCAGTAGATAAGATTATTAGTAATACTATAGATTATCCAGTCACATATGAAGCATTTATAAGGGGAAAGGCTTATGCTTCAAAGGAGTATATGGACGACCCTGTAAAGTTTGGCGCAACACCTAAAGCCATAGAATACGTAAGAAGCACAAGAACTCTTAAAGAGGATATAACTGGCTTTATATATGAACATAAGTATGAGCTAGACAGTATAGATATAGTGCTTGATGATGATGAGCTTAAGCGCAGGATAATAGAAGAGTTGTATAGAGTTGATGATGATATATATATAACAAGCTCAGTTAAGCAGCTTATAGAAATATCATATAAGGATGCCGGAAAGAAGTCGGGTGTGAAGTTACTTTCTGAAAGACTTGGAATTGCAAGGGAAAATATAGCGGCATTCGGCGATGCTGACAATGACTGTGATATGATTGAATATGCAGGTGCCGGGATTGCCATGGGTAATGCATGTGAGTCTTTAAAGGCTGCGGCTGATTATGTGACACTGTCTAATGATGAGGACGGGCTGGCGTATGCTTTTTATAATATACTTGGAATTGGTTATTTTGTTGATGAAAATCAGAGAAAAGCTTCACAAAGCACTTCATATTTTGAATTCCAGAAGGGGCATTACACTACATGCTGGTGTGAGAATTCAATAAATATCTGTACATGGCTGTGGGATGAGTATGAAATGTCAGGGCTTATACGTCAGGTTATTAAAGATTTTGATTACTATGGAATAACAGAAGTTACAAAAAAACAGTGGAACAGGCTTGTTGAATTAAGTAAAGCAACTTCGGCTAAGGCAGAACCGATACTTATGGAGGCGGCTTCGTGGGCTGAGGAATGTTTTAAGGAGAATGAAGTCTTTACTATTATTGGGATGTAATACGATTGTATTTGCGGGTTGATTAATTGGCAGAAAATGTGTATTATATAGTATTGTGTTGTTTTATTATGACAGATAATCAGGAAGTCATATTGTATTAAAGCGGTGATTATCCAGTAAAGTTCACTCGCTTAAAACAGATATAAAATAGATAAACGGAGGATTAATATGGATAACCAGAAGTTAGCAGAGTTATTGTTTCCAGAGGTAGTTAATACACCAGAGTATTATGAGGAGAAGTTTCCATACAGAAAGCTTCCTAATAAGGCAGAAGTTACACGTATGGCACCTAGCCCTACAGGTTTCATTCATCTTGGAAACCTTTACAGTGCGCTTGCAGATGAGAGAATTGCCCACAGAAATGGCGGTGTGTTCTATCTTAGAATAGAAGATACAGACGAGAAGAGAAAAGTTGACGGTGCTGTTGAAACAATCATCAACGTATTAAGATATTTTAATATCGAATTCGATGAGGGGGCAGGTTTTGATGACTCTGACCCAAGAAATGCATACGGACCTTATTTTCAGAGACAGAGAGTTGAAATATACCATACATATGCCAAGAGCCTTGTAGAAAGAGGACTTGCTTACCCATGTTTCTGCACAGAGGAGGAGCTTGATAAGGTAAGAGCAAAGCAGGAAGAAGATAAGGTACTTACAGGATACTATGGTGAGTATGCAACATGCCGTAATCTTTCATATGAAGAGATAGAGGCTAATATCAAGGCAGGAAAGCCTTACGTACTCAGACTGCGTTCACAGGGAAGCCCTGACAAGGAAATTACATTTGTTGATGCAATCAAGGGAGAGATTAAGCTTCCAGAAAATATACATGATATTGTACTTTTAAAGAAGGATGGTATTCCAACATACCACTTTGCACATGCAATAGATGACCATCTTATGAGAACAACTGTTGTTGTACGTGGTGGAGAGTGGCTTGCATCAGCTCCTATCCACTATGAATTATTCCACCTTCTTGGATTTAAGATGCCAGCATACGCACATACAGCGCATCTTATGAAGTTTGATGAGGAAACTGGCGGAAAGAGAAAGTTATCAAAGAGAAAGGACCCAGAACTTTCACTTGATTATTATAGAAAGGATGGATATCATCCATACACTATGAAGGTATATCTTCTTACACTTCTTAACTCTAACTTTGAGGAGTGGCATGAGAAGTTCCCTGATAAGGATATTAATGAATTCCCATTCTCTGTAGATAAGATGAGCCAGTCTGGAGCACTTTTCGATAAGGATAAGTTACACAACATTTGTAAAAATGAGTTATCTAAGCTTTCAGAAGATGAGTTATATGATTTCTTATATGACTGGGTTAAGGAAAATGCACCTGAAAATGTAGATATGTGGTTTGCAGATAAGGAAAAAATGTTACAAATTCTCCGCCTGTATATGGGTGTAGGTGCAAAGAGAAGAAGAAAAGATTTTATGTATGCAAAGCAGATATTTGAGCTTATTTCATATTTCTTTGACGGAGCTTCTAATGACGAAAGAGATGAGTTCAGACTTGATGAAGATATGGTCAGCGATATATTAAAGACTTATCTTTCAAAGTATGACCACAATGATGATAATTCAGCATGGTTTAACAAGCTTAAGGAAATAGCTGACGAGCATGGTTTTGCATCTGATATGAAGGCATACAAGGCTGACCCTGAAAGCTTCAAGGGTAATGTATCTGATATAGCTGAGGTTGTAAGAATAGCAGTGACAGGACGTGCCAACACACCTGACCTCTGGACTATTGTTCACATTATGGGTGAAGAGCAGATGAAGGAAAGAATACAGAAGTATATAAAGTAATTACCCCAATGATATAGTGTAAAAAATAGATTTTTCGCATGCTGGATTTATGTCTGCGTACTTGACACAAATCCATTATGCGCAAAAAGCGTGCGTAGATAGGAGAATATTATGGGAAGAGAAGATGAAGGTCTTAAGCAGTTAGGAAGTAAGACTAAGTATAGTATGGACTATGCGCCTGAGGTGTTAGAAACATTTGTTAATAAGCACCCTGATAATGATTATTTCGTAAAGTTTAACTGTCCTGAATTCACAAGTCTGTGTCCTATAACAGGCCAGCCAGACTTTGCAACAATATATATATCATATATTCCTGATAAGCTTATGGTTGAGTCAAAGTCACTTAAGCTGTATCTTTTCAGCTTCAGAAACCACGGCGATTTTCACGAGGACTGCGTGAATATCATTATGAAAGACCTGATAAAGCTTATGGAACCAAGATATATAGAGGTGTGGGGAAAGTTCACACCACGCGGAGGCATATCTATAGATCCTTACTGCAATTATGGCAAGAAGGGTACAACATTTGAAGAAATGGCAAGACAAAGACTTATGTGGCACGATATGAATCCGGAAAAAGTGGATAACAGATAATAAAAGATAATAGAGCACAGGCTTCATCTGATGTAGATTGGATGAAGCCTGTTTTTTGTTTTTTGGGGGGTTCTTTGTCAGGGGGGTAGGTTTAGAACCATAAATGTTACTGTTCAGAGTCAATCTTGAAAATGCTGCGTGTTTCCTTGATGCAGCGTATATGACATATAAAATTTGATAATATATATTGCTTTTTTTAAAATGTAGTGTTATTATAATAACACGTAGTAATCAAAACCACATAGCAAAGTAACTAAAACTTTAATATTTGCTTTGGTTTGCTATATAAAGGATTGGAGGAATGGTATTATGGAAAAGCTTAAGGAAAATGTTTCACATAGGAAGATAAAAGAACCGGGAAGTGCTATTACACATTTTATTGCGATGATTATGGCGATTTTTGCAGCAACACCACTTATTATAAAGGCATTGTCAGCACCGGATATGATACATGTTATATCATTGTCAATATTTATAGGAACTATGATTCTTTTATATGCGGCAAGCACAACTTATCATGCAGTTGATGCAACACCAAAGATTAACAAAATTCTTAAAAAACTTGACCACTGTATGATATCCGTTATGATTGCAGGTTCATATACTCCTGTGTGTCTTGTCGTGCTTCATAATACAACTGGTTATGCACTCCTTGCACTTGTATGGGGAATAGCAGTTGTAGGTATAATGTTTAAGTTATGCTGGGTGACATGCCCAAGATGGATATCTTCAGCACTCTATATAATCATGGGCTGGGCGTGTGTTTTATCATTTACGCAGATTATCAATGCACTTCCAAGAGCTGCTTTTATGTGGCTTCTTGCAGGTGGAATTATATATACAATAGGCGGTGTTATATATGCGCTTAAGTTAAAGGCATTTAATGCTAATCATAAGTACTTTGGCTCACATGAGATATTTCATCTTTTTGTTATGGCAGGAAGCATATGCCACTTTGTTATGATGTTTAATTATGTTGCTGTTCTGCCTATTCATTAATTGCCAAGTTACTAATGGGATAGGAAATGATTACCAGAGATAAACGATTGCACACCATAGTCATAATAATTAAAGATAAACTAAGAATGTTCTTAATGTCAGAAATATAGGTATTAAGAACATTTTTGTTTTAAATGTTAGTTATATCTTTGTTGTTTGTTAATACACAGTATGCGGATACCGATAATTATGTTAAACTAATAAAAAGACCAGCTGACATTACTGACAATGCCAGTTGGCGTTATATATTATCAGTGTATTGAACATTTTAATATATCCAGATATCTGTATAATTGACAATAAGCTATCTTAAGTAGCTATAGACATTCTCTATTAAGTGTGCAGGATATATGCGGAATATGAGTGGATATATCCTGTACGGAGTGTGATTATAATTAGATGATAAGAGGACTATGATAATGAAAACAAAGGATATTACACTTACAGGTCTTATGGCGGCACTTATATTTATAGGAACATTTTTCTTTAAAATTCCTTCACCGTTCGGATATAATCATTTTGGTGATGGTTTTATGCTTCTTACAGTGTTTATGCTTGGTTATAAAAAAGGCGCATTTGCAGGTGCTATCGGAGCAGGTCTTGCAGACCTTATAGGCGGCTATACTGTGTGGGTACTTCCTACGATTGTCATAAAGGGTATGTGGGCGCTTATTATTGGTTTATTTATGGTGAAGCTTGGAAAGAACAATAAGATTATGCCATATGTTGGTGTAGGTGTCGGAGCAATATTCCATATATGTGCTTATACATTAGTGAGAATATTTGTGTATGGTATATCGGCTGCATTAGTAGCTCTTCCGGGACTTATATTCCAGACAGTAAGCGGAGTTATGATATTTGCTGCGTTATATGTCTGTGTTTCAAAGGCTGGAATTAAAAAGGTGTTTGCAAATTAAATATAATAAAATATAAAATGTGGAAATGACATACTTTGAGTATATATCCGGATGGGATATATATTCGGGGTATGTCATTTTTTACAAAAAAACGGTTATTTTTTACATTGTACGTTTCTTATTGTCCTTTTATGTTATTTTCTATGTAACATAAAAAGTTATATAGGGTTACAATTAATAAACGGAGGTGTTTTTATGATTAAAGTTAAGAAGAATAGATGGTGATGGTGTAGCAAGTGTTAGTAATTTTGTTGTTGAATGGGGATATGATTATGCCGGATTAAGGGCTAATTGTGTCGAAGATGATTTGACAGATCAGACTGGATATTTTAGAGCGTATTAATGTATTGTAATGTTAAAACATATATAACTTTTTATGTGAATTAAATGGAGCTGGTAAAATGAAAAAATACAGGATAGAAATAGGCTTGAGTATAATTCTGTTTATTAGTGTAGTTGTACTTATTGTGAATATTATTATAAAAGTAAATAATGGTGGAAAAGATGTTACCGGTGAAGAAAAGTATACATTACCGTCTTCGTATAACGGCGAAAATACAGATGAGTTATATGATGGAATGAAGGCTATAAGTGATGATATATTTAAAAAATATTTTATAAAAGATATTGGTGAAAAGGTTTCATATGTAAGGGCTGTAGAAACTCCCGGTATAAAAGTTGTTGGTGAAAGCGTGGAGAATGTAATTGAAGAAAAACAGGTAAATAAAGTTAATTATCAGAGCGAATATAATGGGAATATAGCACCAGACGGGTATGAATATATAATAGTTAATATTACTGTATATAATGATGACGGTTATAAAAGAATAGTTAGCCTGAGTGATATGAGCCTTGAATATAATATTGACTGGAGTACATCTTTATATTTGTCAGATGAGAATTATGGGGAAATGATTTACAGGGAATATGATGAAAATATGCTGTTTTATACATCCAGAATAATCAGCGAAAGAGAAAAAAAGATAGAAAATATAGTCACAGATGAAGATACAGGGGAAATATACATAGATGCTGGTACAAGTGTTACATATAATGCCGTGTGGCTGATTAAAAAAGAACATGAACAGAGTCTTGTGATTAAAAAATTATATAATAAAAAACAGAGATATAATACGGATTATATAATAAAAATAAGTTAATTATGATGGGATATGTTTGTACGCATAAGGAGAAAGTATGTGGAATGTAATAAAGATAGAATTAAAAAGAGCAATTATAAATAAGAAATTTGTAATAGTAATTCTTTTGGGATGCATTATGGCAGTACTTGCATTTGTTGATACTCCGGGATTTACGATTGCCATTAACTGGTATAAGTATATGCATAATGATGAAATGGCTTCTATGATAATTAATAAGATGAATGAAGTAGATACGCCACTTGAAATATGGATGCCAAGATATGGCGCATCAAGTACATTTTATAATGTATGGATTGCAATATTACCGATACTGGTGGTTATTCCATATGCTACGGAATATTTAAAGGAAAAAAAGAGTGGACTTATTAATCAGTTTATGGTGCGTATGACAAAGAAAAAATATTATATGTCAAGATATATAGTAACATTTATATCAGCAGGACTTGTAGCAGTTATACCATTAGTTTTTAATCTTATGGTAGTTATGTGCTTTCTTCCATGGGGAACGCCTGTCCGTGCTACGGGATTATATCCTGTAGTTACGGGAAATGTTTTTGAAAATGTATTTTATAATTATCCTTTATTGTACGTTATTATTTATCTTATATATACATTTGTTGAATTCGGACTGTTATCGTGTATATGCCTTACTTGTGTATATATAGAAGATAACTGGTTTGCTGTAACATTGACACCTTTCATACTATATTTTTCAGAACATGTATTTCTGACGATTGGTCTGGGACTTAAACATATGTCATTACTTGGGTTAGCTAATATGTATAATGTTTATATAAATAATATTAATATACTTATTATACAACTGGCAGGGCTTTTTATTGTAAATATGCTGTTTTTTATAAGAGTCAGAGGGGATGTGCTATAAGAATGAAAAATAAAAAAATATCAGTTAATAAAATATCTGCTGGATTAATGATTGGTGTAATTCTTGTTATGGCTATAAGAATTGCTTATGTAAATATTACATATCCCAGTACTGATATAAAGATAATTAAAAATAATGACACACTATATAAAAAAGACTATTCAGTAAAGGTACTGTCAGCAACGGATTATACAAGGAATGAGTGGAGTGACAGGATTGGACAGCTTGGTATTCTGCATGAGGAGGATGTATATAATATTCAATATTATAAAGAGGAAAAGGCTTCTGATACACAATATCAGGTGTTATATAATCCCAGGGATAATTATAGTGTCATAGAACTTGAAATTGAGATAACCAATACTTCTGATAAAGAGTTGTATCTTGAAATGTCTGATTTATTCAATCTTGAACAGGGGATAAATACAACACCAGAATATATAAATAATTATTACACCTCAGCCTTAAATAAAAATGTATATGATAAAGATATAGATATCAGCTTTAGTTCTTACGAAACTGGAAAGTACATACTTGTATATATATGCAATAACTATAGTACTGACTATTATATCCAAAGTATAGAACTTGGTAATTATCAGGTTATGAAAGTACTGCCAGTACAATAAAAAGGGGATGTTGTGTATGCGAAAAGCTTATGTGAAAAATAATCAGATTGCTTTATATGGCATAATGTTAAGAGAAGTACTTATTATGTATATTATAATATCGGTTTCTATTATAGTTTCAGCATATATGATATATAATCAGATGGAAAATATGAGCCGTATATATAGCTGTGCGCTTGATGGAATTGTTGTGTGGTGTACATCAAGTATGCTCAATCTGGGACTGCTTCCGGTCATTATTTCGGTATTTTTACATATGCATTATGACATATATATGAGAAATGTATGTGTTATAAAACAGAAAAGCAGAACCGGAATGTGGTTTAATGAGCAGAAACTGTCACTTATCATATGCTCTGTTGCATTTACTTGGTCTATGATACTGTCTTTTGTGCTGGCATATATTATGAATAAGGGAAACATATATGCCAATGTATCAGATGATTTATTTTTTACTAACACATATTATGGAATAATGTTAAGTCAGTGTACAGATATTCAGGCAGGTCAGGAAACACTCATACCTGCAATTAATATAGTGTGGGTCATAATCAGAGTGTGGCTTATAAATATGTTACAGTTGTATATGGTTGTTATGGCAGCAGATGTCATATACTGGCTGTCTGGAAAAAGACTGTTTTCGACAATAATCTTAAGTGCTATGTGTATGATAACTGCAATATTTCCAAAGTCCAGAAGATATGCTTATGTTTTAGGAATAAAGGTTAAAGCGTATTCTTATTATCTGGAGGTACTTAATATTAATGTAAGGCTTAAACATATATTTATAATGCTGATAATTATATTATTAACGAATGTTGTGATGTCGTTTGTTGTGAAAAATAAAGATATGGTAATGTGATAAATTAAAATAAAGATGCCAGGGTCAAAAGGTCTAATCCCACATGAGCTTGCTCATAAGTGGGTGAAAGACCTTGGGACCCGCCCCAATATGAGCATAAAAGTGGGATGACAATCCCGCGATATGCGAATATTGGGTAGAATTGTGGGAGTGCGTAGCACGAAACAATTCGTAGGCATCAAAGTCTGGGATTTTGACAATGACATAAAATAAATAAAATATTGTAACAGAATGTAAGTTGGATAATCCGTGTATGCAGGAGATGAGTAGATAAAAATGATTGGATACAGTACCAAAAATAAAAATATATATGTTATACAATTAGTATTTATCATTGCTATATCAGTCAGCGGTGTTATATATACACGAAAATATTGTGATATGCAGCAGGGAATGTGTATGTATTCATATATGGATATATATATTAATTCTGTCTGCATTGATATTAATATTATAACCGCTTCGCAGATATTTTTAATTATTTATCTTATCAATATGGATTATATTCTGTCACCCAATATAATTGTGAGATTAAATGAACGTGAAAATATATTGTGGAGAATATTAAGAAGCGGAGCAGCAGAGTCCTTATTGTATGGAATGATTTCACTTGTAGTATGTGTTCTGACAGGAACATTAATGAAAGAACAATATTCATCGGGAAGATTATGCAATTATAATATGCCTAATAGTATCTATTATATGTTTGCAGGAAAAACAGATAATCATATAGCATTAACAGTGTTAAGGATAGCCGCTATTCTTATATGCAGTATATTTTTAAGATACATAATTGGAATAATAGTGAGTTTAATAGTCAGAAAAAAGAGCTATATACTGGTTATAAGTATAATTATAAATGTGTTATTATCAGTCAGACATATATTTAATATAAATGGGGAAACGCAGTATTTTATTTATAAAATATATACAGATACTACAGAAAGCCTGATTGCTTTATCGGTGATGATGATTGTCATAGTTGTATGTATCATATCAGCAAAGATACTTATAGGCAAAAAAGACTGGATATAGAAATGCAAAAAGCACTAATGGAGGTGTTATACAATGAATATAATATCAGATAAAGTATATCGGAATACATATGTATATTATATTAAAAGAGTTGTAATAAGAAGTATACCTGTGTATGTAATAGCGTTATTGCTTGGTGTAATGGTATGTGTATATTATAAGGGAAGTTATTCATCTTATTACAGCAGTAATGCTTCTATTAAAAAACAGCAGAGTGAATATGAAGATTATCAGGAAAATATGGGTAAACCGTTAAAGACGGGTGATTATATGCTTTATATATTTAAGGGAATTGAGCCTGTAGATAAAAATGTGTCAGCAGATAAAAAGATTGAACTTCCCGTTACATATCTTGCAATAGTTATAATGTGTGCATTTATTGTCGGGATTAATGTGGGAGATAAGGACGATTATGTAGTGTTGTGTTTTTCAAAGTCAAGGAGAGTGTGGCTTACTGGTAAGCTTTCCGGTATGTATATTGGCGGAATTATAATAATTATGGAGCTGCTTTTAGTGGCGGCTGTAATCTCAGGAGGAAAAACAGGCTTTGCAAGCTATGACAGTGCATATCTTGTGAGATATGATTATAATAGGATGACCAATTTTTTTGCGGTAATGGCAGTAATATTTAGTATGGTTATGTCGGTAGTTATGCTTATTACATTACAGTTTATGATATCGGTTGTAATTGGACAGATAGAAGGATATATAAGTATAATTGCATTATCTGTGGCAGCTATATTTATTAATTCATCTCTTATACCGGGTAATGGGTTGATGCTTATAAGATACAGTTATTTCTTAAGTGGAGGATATAATGTTATATTTATATGCGTATATGCTATAATAGTTACCATTATTTCTTATGTGGTAAGTAACATATATATGAAACAAAAAGATATATTATAAAAGTTCTGTTTTTGTATAAATGTAAGACAGTCAAAAGAAGCACAGAAATGGGGATTAAATATGAATAATATGAGGATAGCAGTCTGTGATGATGAAAAACAGATAGTTGAGCATATAGAAAAACTGATTATAAGATACGCCAATTCTTTTAATATGGTTATTAATACAGATACATTTTCAGATGGACCAATGCTTATATCAGAGCTTGCCAGTGGCGTTCATTATGATATTGTTATTCTTGATATATGTATGCCCGAAAAAAGTGGGATTGATATAGGCGTATATATAAGAGAAATTATGAATGATAATATATCACAGATTATATATATATCTTCAGAAAGACAATATGCAATAGAACTTTTCAAGGTACAGCCGCTGGATTTTCTGATTAAACCGGTTGAGTATGACAATCTTGTAAATGTGTTTAATAAGGCAGTGCATTTGCTTGGAATATTTAATAATGTTCTTACATATGAAAAAAATTCATCAATAAACCGTGTATTACTGTCAGATATAAGATATATTATGAGCAGTGGCAGGAAGATAATAATTAAGTTTGCTGATGGCGGACACGACTCATTTTATGATAGTATGGACAGGATATATGACAGCCTTAAGGATAATTATTTTATAAGAGTGCATAAGTCATATATTGTTAATTATAATTATGTCAGGAAGATATATGCGTCAAAGGTGATAATTGATAATGGGGAAGAAATACCAGTAAGCAGGAACAGGCGTGGTGAGATAGATAAAATATGTATGCAATAACAGTAGTTTTATTAATTACAATGCAGTTAATGTTTATTAATCTGATTGTACATAGAATATGTGATTATGAATATAAGGCAGTAAGATGTATCCTTGTTAATATTATAAGTGTGATTGTACTGTCTGATGCAATAATTATTGATAAGGGATTATGGTGTCTGATTGCAGCCAATGTATTAGTATTTGTTATATTTGCATTTGCAATGAGTGCAAAAAGCAGTGTGGGAACAGCCGATACCAAAGATAGTTATATTGAATATAATAAGGCAGATTTTTTATATCTTGTAAAGCTATATACAATATCAGTTGTCACAGCTATAGTTGTTATGCTTCTTATAACAGCAGGAAGTAATGAAATGTTATGGTACTATGATAAAAAATCACTTATAGGTATGTGCCTGTATACAATGCTTTTATATAGCAGTTATAGACTGTATAGTATGATGTCTGAGTACAACAGATATGTGATAGGTTATACATTTATGATTACTATATATACACTGGGAATAATGATAGTTATAAGGTGTTTTACAAAACAATATGATGTGCTTGTAATAATAGTTATATGTATGTATATCGTGCTTGCTGCGGCTATTGAGATAGTGTCAGGAAGGCAGATACGTGATATAGAAAATGACATACTTAATAACCAGAAAGAATTTTATGCGGAACAGATGACTGTGGTAGAGGAAGCCGATAGAAGAACGAGGGCTATAAGACACGATATGAAGAACCATATAAATGTTATAGAAAGCCTTCTTAAAAATGGTAGAACCAAAGAACTTCAGGAATATATAGAAACAATGCGTGCGGATGTGTATGAGTTATCCAATAAGATAAATACGGGTAATTTCGAGATAGATGCAGTTATTAATAATAAGATAAGTATTATGGGTAAACTTGGCATAAGACTTGAGGATAATATTGTAATACCTGAAAATATGGAATTTGAGCCTTATGATATGGTTATTATTATAGGTAATCTTCTTGATAATGCAGTTGATAACTATAATAACCAGCATACTGTTAATAATGAATATGGTGGTTATAGTAATGGTATTGATAATGGCGATTGTACAAAAAAAGAGAATTTTAATGATAATTTAATCAGTCTTACTATGCGTTATAATAAGGGGATGTTAAAGCTGACTGTTACAAACAACTGTAACAGAATAAATGAAGCTGATACATATGAATATCATAACAGGAGAATACTTAGTAGTATTACAACGGCAAAAAAAGATAAGAAAAATCACGGATATGGTCTTAAGAATGTATATCGCATAGTCCAGAAATATAATGGAAGTATGATGGTAAAAAGAGAAAAGGACAGGTTTGTTGCGGAAGTTGTTATAATAGAGGAGTAAAATAGCAGCTTATATATTAATGAGCATATTTTATGGAAAGTACTTTGAAAAATACATCATATATATAGAAAATTATAAGTTATTATGCTATCCTTTTAAGCTGTGTCGTGTATGCTGTATACAATATGGCACGGACAAAAAGATAAAAGATGATGAAAGAAAAGGAAAGTATATTATGTTATTAACAGATGTTGCGAAAGTGGCAGAAGCGGCTAAGAATAAGGCAGAGCTTTGTAACAACCACTTTGGAAAGTACTTTATGAGAGCGGTTATGGCGGGATTTTATATAGTTGTTGCGACTATATTATCCAATGTAAGTGCAGCAGTGCTGTATTCTACATATCCACAATTTGGAAAGCTGTTAGGGGCGTTTTTATTCTCACTTGCCATAGTTCTTGTAGTATTCTTAAATGGTGAGTTATTTACAGGTAATAATTTCGTTATGGCAGTAGGGGTGTATAATAAAACTGTATCAGTTAAGGATATGGTTAAAGTGTGGGTTGTAAGTTATATTGGAAACTTTGCAGGGGCATTTTTATTATCAGCGATGTTCGTATATAGTAAGGCTTCACACGTTATAATGGTAGATTATTATAACAGCTTTATATATTCAAAAATATCAGCAGATGTACCAGAGCTTTTACTCCGGGGGATTCTTTGTAACTTCCTTGTATGTATGGCGGTGCTTGTTGGAACTAAGTTAAAGAGTGAAAGCGGAAAGCTTATTATTATGTTTTGTATTATAATGTCATTCGTAGTTGCCGGTTTTGAACACTGTATAGCTAATATGAGTACATTTTCTATAGGATATATGCTGCTTGGCAATATTGGAACAGCGGCAGTTATAAAAAGTATGATTGTTGTTACTATTGGCAATATACTTGGTGGTGCGGTGCTTCTTGGAGTGCCTGTGCAGGTTATGAAGGCTGAGCACTAGTGTTATATGTTTAAGACTTTTGTAGTAATGCAAAAGTTTTTTTTTACACATATACGAAAGTTGTGTTATAATGAACAGAGTTTTAAAGAAAGAGGATATAAACTAATGAAGGAAAATCTGAAAAAATTAGCCAGATATTATAAACCATATCTTGGTACATTTATATTAGATATGATACTTGCCATGATGTCAGCAGCGGTGGCACTTGTGATTCCGCTGGTAGTAAGATTTATAACATCTAAAGTGGCATATATGTCAGCAGATGAAGCTTTAAAGAATATTACTATTATAGTTATAGTACTTTTCATTCTTGTACTTATCCAGTGGGGATGTAATTATTATATATCTAATTATGGACATGTCATGAGTGCTAAGATTGAGTATGATATGAGAGCGGAGATATTTAGTCATTACCAGAAGCTTTCGTATTCTTTTTATGATGACCAGAAAGTGGGACAGTTACTTTCAAGAATAACATCTGACCTTTTTGATATAACGGAATTATTACATCACGGGCCAGAAAATATAACAATATCGCTTATAAAGATAATAGGTGCGCTGTGCATATTAAGTTCAATAGATTTAAGGCTTACACTTGCAGCTTTTATTCTTGTTCCTGTTATGCTTGTGTTTGCATATTTTCTTAATAAGAGAATGAAGAGGGCATTTAAAAGAAACAGGGTTCGTATAGGTGAGATTAATGCACAGATAGAGGACAATCTTTCAGGAATAAGAGTTGTTAAGTCATTTGCTAATGAAGATATAGAATGTGAAAAGTTTAAAAAGGGGAATGATGCGTTTCTTGAGGCAAAGAAGGACAGCTATCATTATATGGGAACATACAATGCCGGTCTTACAGCATTTACAACTATGATTAATGTTATAGTCATAGCAGTTGGCGGTGCAGGTATAACAAAGGGCTGGGTAAATCTAACTGATTTTGTTACATTTTTATTGTATATCAATATATTTACAGAGCCGGTTAAAGTACTTATCAACTTTACAGAGCAGTTCCAGAACGGATATTCCGGATATGAAAGATTTCTTGAGATATTGTCGGTTGAACCGGAGATTAAGGAAAAGCCATATGCGAAAGAACTTAAAGATGTCAAGGGAGAGATAACATTTGACAATGTATCGTTTAAGTATAAGGATGGCAGTGATGAGGTGCTGTCAGGTATTAATCTTAACGTAAGACCGGGCGAATATGTAGCACTTGTAGGTCCATCCGGAGTGGGAAAGACAACATTATGTTCTCTTATACCAAGGTTTTATGAGGCAACTGGTGGAAGTATAAGAATAGATGGTACTGATATAAAGGACGTTACATTAAAAAGCTTAAGAGACCATATAGGTGTTGTACAGCAGGATGTTTATCTGTTTATGGGAAGCATAAAAGAAAATATAAGATATGGAAGACCTGATGCGACAGATGAAGAGGTTATAGCTGCGGCTAAGCTTGCCAATGCACATGAGTTCATTGAGTCATTTGAAAACGGATATGATACAGATATCGGACAGAGAGGTGTTAAGCTTTCAGGTGGACAAAAGCAGAGACTTTCTATTGCAAGGGTATTTCTTAAGAATCCACCTATACTTATATTTGATGAGGCCACCTCAGCACTTGATAATGAAAGTGAGCAGATAGTCCAGGAATCTTTAGAGAAGCTTGCTAAAAACAGGACAACACTAGTCATAGCACACAGACTCACAACTATTGAAAATGCAGAGGAGATACTTATGCTTACTGATGAAGGAATTAAGGAAAGAGGTACGCATAAAGAACTTATGGAACTTAATGGTGAATATGCCCGTATGGTTAAAATCCACCAGAAATAAGAATTGTATAGATATAAATACATAGATTTTATATGAAAAATGTGCTTTAATATATTGTAGTGTTAAAGCACATTTTTTACTGGAAATGGAGATTATGATTATGGAAATGTGGGATATATATGATGCAGATAAGAAAAAGACAGGCAGGCTCATGAAAAGAAATGACTGGTGTCTTAAGGATGGTGAGTATCATCTTACCGTGCTTGGTGTCATTAAAAGACCTGACGGAAAGTTTCTTATCACCCAGAGAGTTATGACAAAGGCGTGGGCGCCAGGCTGGTGGGAAGTATCAGGCGGTGCAGCACAGGCAGGTGAGGAGTCATTTGATGCTGTAAAGCGTGAAGTGTATGAGGAAACCGGCATTGATGTATCAGATGCAGATGGAGGTTATGTATTTACATATAAAAGAGAAAATCCTGGCGAAGGAGATAACTACTTCGTGGATGTATACAGATTTATAAAGGATGTCAGCGATGAGGATGTACATATACAGACAGAAGAGGCTCTTGGCTACAGATTTGTGACTAAAGAAGAGATTGAAAATATTGCTGCAAAGGGAGAATTTCTTCACTATGACAGTATAAAGCAGGTATTTGAAGATTAATGTAACGGGGTAAAATGAGATATTTTGGCATATATTATTAGTCATGTCAGAAGGTTATTTATGGAGATGTAAGTATGAATTATAATGACATAGAGGGGAAGGAAAAGTATGTAGTGTCTGCGTATGAGGCAGATGCTAACAGATATTCTATTAAGTGCCAGTTTCTTACTATGATATTTCCGTTCATAACGTGGGTGCTTAACTGTGCTGGTATATTTACAGTTGAGGGAAAGCTTATGTTTATGAGCCTTTTGTTATCATTTGTAGTAACAGTACTTAATGTGGTTGTATGTTCTGTGCTTGGCATGGAGAATAAGATTACAAAGTATTGTGCCATGGCTGGAATTGTTATTGCTATATTTATACAGGCTTCGCTGCTTACTTATCATATGTATCTGCTTATTGTTCTGCCGGTAATATATTCTCTGCAGTATGGCCAGAGGAAGATGGTATATTATACATATATACTTAGTATAATAGGTCTTGCGATATCTGTGTATGTCGGCTATTATGATGGTCTGTGTGATGCGAATATGGTAGTTCTTACAAGAGGCACGATAGATGAATATGTTGATATAACAGGAACTATATTTAAGGCGGCTCCTGCGAACAGTAATCCGGCATGGACACTTTTTATATATTTTATAATTCCAAGATGCATGCTTTTACTTGCTGTATTGCTTATGGTTATACATATATCAGACACGATTGCAAGCAAAGCCGTCAATGAAGAATATCTTAAGCATCTTTCAGAAACAGATGATATGACTAAGGTATATAACAGGAATAAGTATCTTGATATGATAAGGGATTATTATCCACATATACAGGAGGTTTCAGTTATATTCTGGGATGTCAACGGGCTTAAGCAGACGAATGACAAGATTGGACATGAGAGCGGGGATATTCTTATAAAAGAGATAGCCGCCGCTATAGCAGGTGCAGTCGCAGAGGAAGGTATGGTATACAGAATAGGCGGAGATGAGTTTGTTGCGATACTTGAAAGTACAGATGATGATAAGGTGGAGAGTATCATAGCTAAGTATAACAGTATTGTTGACGATAGGAATAAGAACCGTCTTGATGGTATTAATATATCTGCTGCCGTAGGTAAGGCATTTGGTGAGGGGCACTATATTGAAGATATAGTAAAAAGAGCTGATACCAATATGTACCGTCAGAAGAAAAAATATAAGAACGCAAGATTATAGTGTATAAGCTGACATAAGAATAGAATAATTATTTGCAATAACTAAAAGCACTGATGGAAAGAAGAGTCTTCCCGTTGGTGCTTTTTAATTATATGTAAATATGAATTGTAAAAATATAATTTTTGTGATATACTACATGTAAGCTTTTGGGGACTTGCATGGCATAGCATAGAGGTTATATATGTTACAAAACATAATGAATAAATAGAAAATATGAACAGGAGAACACATTTATGGTTAAATATCTTAAAAAATACTGGCTGTGGACAATTCTTGCCCCTCTTTTTATGATTGGCGAGGTGAGTATGGACCTTATACAGCCAGAGCTTATGAGCCGTATAATAGATGACGGAGTGTTAGGAATTAATAACGGTGGGGTGGGAAGTCTTGATATAGTGCTTGGCTTCGGACTTAAGATGGTATTATTTGTAGCCATAGGCGGTCTGTGCGGAGTTATGTCGGGCGTATTTGCGAACCTTTCGGCACAGCAGTTTGGTAATGATATAAGAAAAGATGCATTTAAGAGGATAATGTCATTTTCCTTTGAACAGACGGACAGATTTTCGACAGGTTCACTTATAACAAGGGTTACTAACGATATAACACAGCTTCAGAATTTTGTTATGCAGTGTATGAGGGGCTTTGTCAGGACGAGTATGCTTTTTATAGGCGGAATTGTATGCATGATAGGTCTTAATATGCAGTTCGGTGTGGTTATAGCCTGTGCGCTCCCCTTTATAGCCCTGTGCGTGGTGTACTTTATAGCAAAGTCTAATCCCAAGTTTACAGTGCTGCAGAAAAAGCTTGATAAGCTTAACAATGTTATGCAGGAAAATGTGTCTGGTTCAAGAGTTGTAAAGGCATATGTAAGGGAAGATTATGAAACAGAAAGATTTAACAGGGCAAATGATGAGCTTGTCAATACACAGCTTGATGTACTGCTGCTTCTGTCTTATATGACACCTATTATGAATATTATACTTAATCTGTCGGTTGTGGCAGTTATAAAGGTTGGCGGGATACAGGTAGCCGCAGGAAGTGCAACACCGGGAAATGTAATGGCAGCTATTACATATTGTTCACAGGTGTTTAATGCTGTTATGCGTATGACGATGATATTCCAGACAGCATCAAGAGGTGTGGCATCTGGAAAGAGAGTTATGGAGGTGCTTAATTGTTACCCTGCCATAAAGGATGGAGGCTTTGAGGGCGATACAGAGGTGTATGGCAAGGTTGAATTCAGAAATGTATCATTTGCATATCCGGGTACTAATGGGGCCAATGTCATAGAAGACTTTAATCTTGTCATAAACAAAGGTGAAACTATCGGAATACTTGGTGCTACAGGCTGCGGAAAGACAAGTCTTGTTAATCTTATTCCAAGATTTTATGATGTGACGGCAGGAAGTGTGCTTGTGGATGATGTTGATGTAAGGGATTATAAGCTTTCGGTGTTGAGGGATAAAGTATCGGTTGCGTTGCAGAAGTCGGAGGTATTTAATGCGACAATAGCTGATAATATATCGTGGGGCGCTCCTTATGCTGATATGGAGGAGATAAATAAAGCGGCTGATATAGCACAGGCGACTGAATTCATAAAGAATAAGCCGGATGGTATTAACTCTGTTGTAAGTCAGGGCGGACACAGCTTGTCAGGCGGACAGAGGCAGAGAGTTGCGATAGGAAGGGCAGTTATAAAGCATGCGGAAATACTTATATTTGACGATGCGACAAGTGCCCTTGACCTTAAGACAGAGGCCATGCTTTATAGCCAGTTGGGAAAAAACAGAAAGGATATAACAAAGATTATAATCGCACAGAGAATTGCATCAGTTAAGAATGCAGACAGGATAGTGGTTATGGATAATGGAAGACTTGTAGATGTGGGAAGTCACAGCGAGCTTATGAAGACAAGTGCAATATATAAAGATATATATGATTCACAGTTAAAGAAGTAGAATAATAGTGTAAATATGGAGTTGGGCGTATGAAACAGGAAGAAAGCAGACAGGCGCAGATGAATAATTACAGGGCTTTTGGAAGAAGACCCGGTAACAGGAATATGACAGTTGAGAAGCCACAGGATGGAAAGAAAACGTTAAAAAGACTGTTAGGATACTTTGTGGCGGAGAAGAAAATGCTGGTTATGCTTATGTTAGCAGTGGTTGTTGTAGTTGTATGTTCAGTATATGCACCACGGCTTCAAAGCAATGCCATAGATGCAATAACACAGGGGGAGTGGAAAAGTCTTACTCCTATACTTATAACTATGGTTATAGTATATATCATACATAGTCTGTGTACATTTTTACAGAGTAAGTTAAGTGCTATATTAAGCCAGAATATAGTTGCCAGGATGAGAAAAGACCTTTTTTCGTGTATAGTTAATCTTCCTATTAAGTATCTTGATATGAACAGCCATGGTGATATTATGAGCCGTATGACTAATGATGTCGAAAATATATCAACAACGGTGTCACAGTCAATGAGTTCACTTTTTTCGGGGATACTTACGATTATAGGAACGGTTGTAATGATGGTGGCTTTATGTCCGCAGCTTGCAGTATTATCGTGTGTGACAGTTATACTCACAATAGCGGCAACAAAGTTTTTATCGAAGGCTATGAGGGTATTTTTCAGGAAAAGGCAGGTGTTACTCGGACAGCTTAATGGCAATGTCGAGGAAATGGTGACAGGCTATAAGACAGTTGTTGCGTATAACAGGCAGCAGCCGGTTGTAAGTGACTTTGACGGCGTGTCTGACGAACTTACCAAGGTTGGTATTATAGCAGAAATTCTTGGCGGTTCTATGGGACCGGTGATGAATGTAATCAATAATATAGGTTTCGTCATAATAGCTGCATTTGGAGGTTATTTTGCTATTAACCATATAATATCTATAGGTGTAATATCAGCATTTATAGTGTATGCGAAGCAGTTTGGAAGACCTATAGACGAACTTGCGCAGATATACGGGCAGATACAGACAGCGATTGCGGGTGCTGAAAGAGTATTTGCAGTTATGGATGAGCCACTTGAAGATAAGAGCGGTGATAAGACGATGGATAACTTAAAGGGAGTTATTAAGTTTGAAAATGTAAACTTCTCATATACAGATGATAAGCAGGTGTTATATGACTTTAATCTTGAGGTGAAAGCAGGGCATAAGGTTGCACTTGTAGGTTCAACGGGAAGTGGAAAAACGACAGTAGTCAACCTTCTTATGCGTTTCTATGATGTTGACAGCGGACGTATACTTATAGATGACGTTAATATTAAAGATATAGATTGTGATAATCTGAGAAAAAATACAGCGATAGTACTTCAGGATACAGTGCTTTTTGCAGATAGTGTGAAGAATAATCTTAAGTATTCTAACAGTGAGGCAACTGATGAGCAGATGTATGAAGCAGCACGTATGAGTAACTGTGATAATATGATAAGAAAGCTGCCGGATAAGTATGATACTAAGCTTATGTCTGAGGGTGAGAATATATCACAGGGACAAAGACAGCTTCTATCCATAGCGAGGGCATTTCTTGCGCAGCCTAAGATACTTATATTGGATGAGGCAACATCAAGTGTTGATACAAGAACAGAAAAGCATATACAGGATGCGATGGTTAAGCTTATGAAGAACAGAACAAGCCTTATAATCGCACACAGGCTCTCAACGATACAGGATGCAGACCTTATAGTTGTTATGGATGAGGGAAGGATAGTGGAAACGGGCAACCATAGTGAGCTTTTAGAGAAAAAAGGCAGATATTACCAGCTTTATATGACACAGTTTGCAGGAGAAGCAATTTAGTGCTATAATTATATATTACAAATCTTTAAATACTAAGTGAGTATTATATAGGAGTGATAACTTAATATGCAGAAACACAATATGCGAACAGAGAAGAAATCAAGTATTAAGAACAGCGCAACAAGACTGGTACTTATAGCACTGCTTGTACTTATACAGACAGGCTGGATGGTATTTCTTATGCTTAAGCTGAATGCTTATTCGACAGCTATTACACTTACACTTACGTTTATAGCCGTTTTTATTGCGCTTAAGATATTCGGAACCCACGTTAACTCGGCGCAGAGGATGCCGTGGCTTATAGTTATTACGGCTGTTCCGTTCTTTGGAATATGTATCTATCTTCTTTTCGGACGTTCTATAGTGACAAAGGGAATGAGAAGACGTTTCAACGGCATAGAGAGCGATATATTAGTGAACAAGCTTAGTCAGGACGAAACGGTAATAGATGAGATAGCAGCAAAGGATAAAGGAATAGCCAACCAGTGTAGGTACATAAGCCATACGGCAAGATATCCGGTGTATAAGAATACGGATGTTGAATATTATGCAGAAGCAGATATAAGCTTTGCGGCACAGATAGAGGAGCTCAAGAAGGCGGAGCATTTTATATTTATGGAGTATCATGCAATAGAGGATGCATTAAGCTTTGAAAGGCTTAAGAAGGTGCTTATAGAAAAGGCGCAGAGCGGTGTTGAAGTAAGGATATTCTATGATGACCTTGGAAGTATATTCTTTCTTAACAAGGAATTCATAAAGCGTATGAGAGAGCAGGGAATACAGTGCAGGGTATTTAATCCGTTAAAGGTTGTTGTCAATATGTTTATGAATAACAGGGACCACAGAAAGATAACTGTTATAGATGGCAGGGTCGGCTTCACAGGCGGCTATAATCTTGCAGATGAGTACTTTAACATAACACATCCTTACGGATACTGGAAGGATACAGGTATTAAGCTTACAGGCGATGCGGTACGAAGTCTTACGGCAAGCTTTCTTACTATGTGGAATGCCATAGACCATACTGATTCGCAGGCTGATTATGATAAGTATCTTGATGCTGCTGACAACACTTACAAGGCTGTTGATAGTGAATGTTATGTACAGCCTTATTCTGATAATCCGCTTGGACAGGACAGGATAGGTGAGGATGTATACCTTAATATCCTTAAAAATGCGAAGGATTATGTATACATAACAACTCCATATCTTATTATAACTGATGAGATGGAAAGAGAGTTAAGGCTTGCTGTTAAGAGAGGTGTTGATGTAAGGATAGTTACACCGGGTATACCAGATAAAAAGATGGTATATAAGATTACAAGGTCATACTATGAACCACTCTGTTCAGCAGGTGTAAGAATATATGAGTATACACCAGGCTTCTGCCACGCAAAGCAGTGGGTGAGTGATGATGAGGTGAGCGTTGTGGGAACTATCAATATGGACTTCAGAAGTCTTTATCTTCACTTTGAAAATGCTGTATTTACTTATAATAAAGGACTTGCTGCCAAAGTAAAAAAGGACATGCTTAATAACTTTGAGGCAGGCAGGGAAGTTACAAAGGATTATGCAAAGGATGTCATAAGACCACTTAAGCTTGGTACATGTATCCTGCGTATGATATCCCCTTTGTTATAATATTTCGTACTTGCAAGAGAGTGAAAATTATATATAATGATATGTGAATATTGGGTAGGGTGCTATGTGCCAGTGGCACATGTTTAGCACAGACCGAAGCGGAGTGTAGACGTGGGAGTGCGTAGCACGAACAATCCGTAGGTATCATAGTTGTGGGTTGACCCCATAGACATAATGTAAGAAAGAGGTAAACAGTGAAAGAAGAATTAGTTACGGTTAAGGTAGACCATCCGTTAGGAAGTACAGATGAGGATAACCCCTCGGCGGTGTATCCTATTAATGCAGGGTATGTTGTAAATGAAAGTGAACTTGGGCTTTTACAGAATGAAGGCGAACAGAGAGCTTATCTTGTAGGAGTGGATGTTGCAGTTGATGAATATACAGGTGTTCTTATTGCGGTAGCAAGAAGAAGAGATGACTCTAACACAGTGTGGATAGTTGCACCTGAGAATATATTATACAATAAGCAGCAGTTAGAAGAGATAATACATTTTAAAGAGCAGTTCTATGACAGCTTTATTGAGATGGTAGATGAGGAAATGTGGGATGCCTATGATGCCAACGAGAATAAGTTAGGCTTTGAGGTGCGAAGAAGTATGGCAAAGTCACTTCCAGAAGGTGTATATCATGTTGTAGTTATGGTCTATACCATAACTAAGGATGGAATGGTACTTACAACGCAGAGGTCACGTAATAAGACATATCCTTTAAAGTGGGAAGTTACAGGCGGTTCTATTATAAGTGGTGAAACTTCAAGAGAGGGTGCTGCAAGGGAACTGTATGAGGAAACGGGAATATCACGTAAACCAGATGAACTAATTCCTTTATATGAATGTACAGACCATAACAGGCATTGTATATATCATGGATATCTTAACCTGTGTGACAAAGAAGAGCATATCATATTGCAGCCAGGAGAAACGATGGACTATATGTATGTTCCATACAATGAATTTTTTGATTTTGTTATGTCAGAAAGATTTGTGCCATCAGAGCAGAGAAGGTTTGTTCAGAATGAAGAGCAGATAAAGAGAGGCATAATGGCACATATTAATGTTGAGGAACAGGTAATTAATGCATAATATAAAAGGGGAAATAAATATGTCACTTAAAGAATTAGTATTAAAAAACAGGTCATATAGAAGATTTTATCAGGATAAGAAGATAAGCATAGAGGAACTTGAAGAGCTTATTGATATAGTAAGAAATGTGGCATCGGGTGCTAACCGACAGCCATTAAGATATAAGCTTGTATGTGACAATGATAATAATGAGAAAGTATTTTCTACATTAAAGTGGGCAGCAGCACTTACAGACTGGGATGGACCAGAGGAGGGCGAAAAACCTACAGGTTATATTATTATATGTAGTCCGGTGAATGTTCAGGCACCAAGAGATGAGGGAATAGCAGCGCAGACAATACTTCTTTCGGCAGCAGAAAAAGGGCTTGGAGGCTGTATGTTTGCAAGTATCAATATTCCTGAGCTTAACAGTAAGTTAGAAATTCCATCTGAACTGAGTGCAAGAATGGTTATTGCTCTTGGATATCCTAAAGAAACAGTTGTTATAGACGAAGCTTCAGAAGGCGATAATCTTAAATATCACAGAGATGCGAATAATGTTCATCATGTTCCAAAGTTAAAGCTTGAGGATGTGCTTTTATAGTAATATAAATAAAAAGAAAACCGGTTCTTATTAAGGAACCGGTTTTCTTTTTAGGCCTTTGTTACTATAGTGTTTTGTGAAACACTATTAATCTTTTGTTGTATACAGCAAAAAGATATTGCTATTATACTATATATTTATGAATGTGTCAAAAGCAAAATTATACATTTCTGGCAAGCTGGTGATAATTCTTTATAAGCAGAGGAAGTTCAGCTATAAGCATACCTATCCAGCCGGCAAGATATGAAAGAGGAAGTGCCTCTATTCCCATTCCAAGTAAAAGAACAAGAGGAATAGCAGCAATTACACGCACACCCATATTGATAAAACTGCTAAGAAGTGTAATCTTAAGGTCGCCGATACCACGGAAGTATCCCTGTATGCCGTTAGTGGCAGCGGGAAGGATGTACATAAACGATATAAGTCTTAAGTATCTTATACCGTGTAATATAACCTCTTCATCCTTGACAAAAAGAAGCATAAGAGGTCTTGCAAGTACAAAGCATATGAAAAACAGGATAATTCCGTATATGAATTCAAGTATCATGCCGCATCTGAAGCCTTCCTTCATCCGCTTTGGATTATTGGCACCCTTATTCTGTGCCATAAGTGCTGTCATGGCATGGCCGATATTCTGTTCAGGAGTGTAGGCAAAGTCATCTATTCTGTTCACAACTGCAAATGCGGCGGCAACGGATACCCCCATAGTATTGACGATAGCCTGTATACCTATCTTTCCAAGCTGGACAGTAGCCTGCTGCATTGCAGATACCCATCCGTAGCTTATAGTCTTTTTAAGGAGTGAACGGTCAAATATGAGCCATTTCTTTCCAAGGCAGAGGACAGGCACTTTCTTTTGTATATATATTATACAGAATACACAGCACATTATTTCACTTATAACAGTGGATATGGCGCAGCCGTTGCTTCCCATCTTAAGCACTATAACAAAGAATAAGTCACCAAATATGTTGAGCACTGAACTTGCAATAAGGAAGTACAGCGGAGTCTGGCTGTCGCCGAGCGCCCTTAGTGTGCTTGAGAAGAAGTTGTACAGAAATGTAAATACAAGTCCTATAAATATAATGCGCATATATGAGGTTGTGAGCTTCATAATAGAAGCATCTACCTGTAAAATATGCAATATAGGTGTGGCAAGCAGAATACACAGCACACTTAATATAAAAGAGAATATAACACCTGACAGCATAGTTGTACTTATCTGGCGGTGAAGCTTGTCATAGTCTTTGGCACCGTACTGTGTACCCATAAGGATACTTGCTCCCATACATAATCCGTTAAGAAAAAGTATCATAAGTGTCATAACCGGATTACATATACCAACGGCGGCAAGTGCCTCCTTTCCTACAAACTGTCCAACAATAATACTATCAACGGCATTATATGTAAGCTGGAACAGATTGCCCAGAACAAGAGGAATAGTAAATCCTACGAGGAGAGGCATAATCTTTCCTTTGGTTAAGTCTTTAGTCATAATCTTTAGTTCCTTTCGATTTTTCTTTACCGTACATTATAAATACAGTTGCGAAAAAATGCAAAGAAATTTATAATATCTGATATGGCATATACTAGAAGTAAAGTACAGAAAATATATGCTGTTATAGGAGGACAGTGTGAAAAATAAATTTTTCACACGCGAGATTTGTGTCTGCGCGCACTCGACACAAACTCGTTATGCGCAAAAAACGTGCGCAGAAATGAGGAATAGTGTGAAGGTTAAAGCTGAGGATATGCAGCTATATGCTGTTACAGATACACAGTGGCTTAATGGACGTGACTTTCTTGAAGTAATAGAAAGCGTTCTTGCAAATGGAGCTACATTTTTACAGTTAAGGGAAAAAAATGCCACACATGAGGAAATAGTGGCAAAGGCGAAGGCAATAAAGCCAATAGCTAAGAAGTACGGAGTGCCTTTTGTCATAGATGATGACATATATGCAGCTAAAGAGGCAGACGTGGATGGTGTCCACATAGGGCAGAATGATGCAAGCTATGAGAAGGCAAGAGAAGTTCTTGGAGAAGGCAAGATAATAGGAATGACGGTCAAGACAAGGCAACAGGCAGAAAATGCCATAAGACTTGGCGCTGACTATGTTGGAATGGGGGCAGTGTTTCATACAAGCACTAAAAAAGATGCAAAGGATATGAGCAGGGAAACACTTTTAGAGCTTGCAGGGATGATGGAGGATATTCCGGTGGTCGCCATTGGCGGCATAAGCTATGATAACTGCGATTACTTAAAGGACACAGGTGTTGATGGAATAGCAGTTGTTTCAGCCATATTTGCAAGTGATGACTGTGCGCTTGCCACAAGAAAGCTTTTTGTAAAGACAAGGGAATTGTTTGGAAAGAAAAGAAACATAATAATGGATATGGATGGTACGCTTGCAGACTCTATGCCTTTCTGGAAAAAGAGCGCAAGAGAGTATGCGATATTACGTGGAGCAGATATTCCGGATAATTTTGATGAGATAACTGGCGTTATGGACCTTAATGATTATGCTGAGTATGTTAAAAATGTTCTTGGCATAGATACTAATCTTGAGCAGATAACAGAAGCGGCTGTCGAGATTATGAATAAACATTACGAAAAAGATATACCTGCAAAGGACGGTATGACAGAGCTTGTAACAAGAGAGTATGAGGCTGGAAGCAGACTTGTTGTGTTTACGGCTTCAGATAGAAGAAGTGTTGAAATTCTCCTTTCGCACCTTGGAATAAGTGAATGTTTCTATGATATATATACAGTATATGATGTAGGACTTAAGAAGAGTGATAAGAACAGCTATCTTAAGGTGGCAGAGCTTGCAGGAATGGATATATCACAGGTATGGGTGTATGAGGATATATTAAGAGGTGTAAAGGCAGCAAAAGAGGCTGGACTTAATGTGTGTGCAGTGTATGATGAGGACTCCGCAGGCGACTGGGAGGACATAAAAGAGCTTGCGGATAAGGCCCTTGAACTTGTGTAATGTTAATAATGGGAATTAAAAAAATAAATATGGCATTTTATGGAAATTAAAATATATTTTGACCTTAGCATAATAATAATGATTATAGGTTTGAGAGCTTTAAGGTGAGGATATAGAATATTTTAAATACTTATTATAATAAATATATGGAGATAATATATGAAGAAAAAAGTAGTAGTAGGAATGTCAGGCGGCGTTGACTCGTCAGTCGCAGCATTTCTTTTAAAGGAACAGGGATATGATGTCATCGGTGTCACTATGCAGATATGGCAGGATGACTCAGTGGAAACAACAGAAAATGGATGCTGTGGAATATCAGCAGTCGATGATGCAAGACGTGTTGCAGGACAGCTTGGAATATCTTATTATGTGATGAACTTTAAGAATGAGTTCAAGGAGAATGTAATAGATTATTTTGTGGAAGAATATAAGTTAGGAAGAACTCCTAATCCATGTATAGCATGCAACAGATATGTAAAGTGGGAGTCGCTTTTAAGAAGAAGCCTTGAGATAGGTGCTGACTATATAGCAACAGGACATTATGCAAGAATATGCCAGCTTGAAAATGGACGTTATGCTATCCGTAATTCTGTTACAGCTAAGAAAGACCAGACATATGCACTGTACAATCTTACGCAGCACCAGCTTGAACATACTATTATGCCTATAGGTGATTACACAAAGGAGCAGGTAAGAAAGATAGCTGAAGATAATAATCTTATGGTTGCACATAAGCCTGACAGTATGGAAATATGCTTTGTGCCTGACAATGATTATGCAGGTTATATAGAGAAGACTACGCAGTATAAGTCAGTTCCCGGCAACTTTGTTGATGTGAATGGTAATGTGATAGGAAGACACAACGGTATCATCCACTATACAGTAGGTCAGAGAAAGGGCTTAGGTCTTGCCATGGGACATCCTGTTTTCGTTGTTGCGATAAGACCGGAAACTAATGAGGTTGTGATAGGTGAGAACAGTGATGTATTTTCTAAGACATTATATGCAAAGAATGTAAACTTTATGTCAATAGAAAAGCTTGAGGGTTCTATGCGTGCAACAGGAAAGATAAGATACAGCCACGGTGGGGCAGAATGTACTGTCAGGATGATAGATGATGATACACTTGAATGTACATTTGATGAGTCACAGCGTGCCGTAACATCGGGACAGGCGCTTGTGTTATATGATGGTGAATATGTCCTTGGAGGCGGAGTTATTATCTAAAAGTGAGCAGAAATGAGGATTTATATGAACAGATTAATATATATGGATAATGCGGCAACAACTTCTGTAAAGCCGGAGGTTGTAGAGAGTATGCTGCCTTACTTTACAGAGGAATATGCTAATCCTTCAAGTATATATAACTTTGCACAGAAGACAAAAAATGCAGTTGAGGATGCAAGAGCTGTGATAGCTGATATGCTTAGTGCAGACAAGCCAAATGAAATATATTTTACGGCTGGTGGAAGTGAGTCTGATAACTGGGCACTCAAGGCGGCAGCAGAAACCTTTAAAGATAAAGGCAATCACATAATAACAACAAAGATAGAGCACCACGCCATACTTCATACATGTGAATGGCTTAGTAAACACGGATATGAGGTGACTTATCTGGATGTTGATGAACATGGACTTGTAGACACAGAGGAATTCAGGGCAGCTATCAGGGATAACACGATTATTGCAAGCGTTATGTTTGCTAATAATGAGATAGGTTCAGTTCAGCCAATAAAGGAGCTTGGGGCAATAGCACATTCAAAGGGAGTAGTATTCCATACAGATGCAGTGCAGGCATTTGCGCATATTCCAATAAATGTAGCAGATATGAATATAGATATGTTAAGCGCAAGCGGACACAAGTTTCATGGCCCTAAGGGAACGGGCTTTTTATATCTTAGCAATAAGGTAAAGATAGGCTCATTTATACATGGTGGTTCACAGGAGAGAAGCAGGAGAGCCGGAACACTTAATGTACCGGGAATAATAGGAATGGCAAAGGCGGCAGAGCTTGCTTGTAAGACTATGGATAAAGATAGTGAGCATATGGCACATATCCGTGATTATATGATAGACAGGATATCCTCTGAAATTCCATACGCCATACTTAATGGTGATAAAGAAAAAAGACTTCCGGGCAATATACATTTCAGCTTCAGATACGTGGCAGCAGAGCCGCTTCTTATAATGTTAGACCAGAAGGGAATATGTGTATCGGCAGGTTCAGCGTGTGCCTCTGGTTCTATTGACCCGTCACACGTACTTTTAGCAACAGGAGTGCCTAAGGATATTGCCAAAAGTTCAATAAGAATGACTATAGGCGAGGATATAACAAAGGAAGAAGCCGACTATGCAGTTGATGAGTTGAAGGCGGTAGTTGAAAGATTAAGAAGTATGTCACCGGAATATGCTGAATATATTGCAAGTCAGTCATAATTGAGTAAGATTGTATTTTTAATGTATTTTCATAAAAATATCTTGATATATATTTGCTGGTGGATATATAATGGACGACAGTTTTGCGGCGTGTATACACAAAATACGCAAAGAAAAGAGGATTATTATGAAATATTTAAAACAATTCTTAATCATTCTGGTTATATCGCTTATAGGAGAGCTGCTTAATAAGCTGCTGCCACTTCCGGTACCAGCAAGTATCTATGGAATGGTGATATTATTTATCGGGCTGTTGTCAGGAGTTATAAAGCTTTCATCTGTCAAAGAGGCAGGAAGTTTTCTTATAGAGATAATGCCAGTAATGTTCATACCGGCAGGTGTGGGACTTATGTCATCATGGCTTAATCTTAAGCCTATTATTATCCCTGTGTGCATTATTACTGTTGCTGCAATATTTACAGTAATGATAGTCAGCGGACATGTAACACAGTTTATTGTAAAACGTACTAAAAAGAATGATGAGTACTGATGTGTTACAGTAAGTTATGGATAAGAAAGGTAAGGAGATTACATTAAGATGAATAATTTTTTTCTTGAGTCAGCATTTGCAGGAGTATCAATAAGCCTTATAGCGTATATGGCGGGGGTATTTCTTAAAAAGAAGTTTAAAATAGGGTTGTTTAACCCATTACTTATATCAATAATAGTTACAATGGTTGTGCTTATAGTTGGTAAGGTGGACTATGAAAGCTACAATGCAGGGGCTAAGTACTTAAGCTGGCTGCTAACACCTGCAACTGTGTGTCTTGCAATTCCTTTATATGAGCAGATACAGCTTTTAAAGAGTAACTTTGCAGCGATAGTATCAGGCATAGCTGCAGGAGTTGTTACAAGTCTTTTAACGGTGCTTGTGTTGTCTGCTATTATGGGACTTACACACGAACAGTATGTTACTATGCTTCCTAAGTCAATCACAACTGCGATAGGTATGGGCGTATCTGAGGAGCTTGGAGGATATGTGACTATCACTGTGGCAGTAATCGTAGTCACAGGTGTTATTGGCAATATTCTTGCAGAATTTATATGTAAAGTATTCAGAATAACAGACCCTATAGCAAAGGGTGTTGCGATAGGCACATCATCACATGCTGTCGGAACTGCAAAGGCTATTGAGATGGGTGAGATAGAGGGTGCTATGAGCAGTCTTTCAATAGCAGTAGCTGGTATACTTACAGTTGTTGGTGCAAGCGTATTTGCTAACTTTTTATAAATGTTTATTACATTTAAGCAGAATGACATAAAGTAAAAGTTTAAATAAATGACTATAAATATATAGAAGGTGTGGATTATGATTATTACTATAGCAAGACAGTGCGGCTGTCAGGGTGATGAGATAGGACAGAAGTTAGCGGAAGAGTATGGACTTTCCTTTTATAATAAAGAGCATATAGTAAGGCTGGCAAAGGAAAAAGGCATATATGAGAAGTTTCCATACTTTTTTTCTGAAATTCCTGTAAATGCACTTATGCATACTATAAGTGATGATGAGGGCAATATACTTCTTTCTGAGGCAAAAAAAGCCCTGTATCCACTTATAGGTGATGAGAACTGCGTTATAATAGGAAGATGTGCGAATTATGCATTTGCTGACAGAAAGGATAAGATAAGCGTATTCTTAAGCGGTGACAGGGAAGCAAGAATAAAGCATATAGCAGAAAAGCACAACATCGCGGAAAGAAAAGCCAAGGTTGTGGTTGATGAAACAGACAGCAGAAGAAGGGAGTTTCATAAGTACACTTCTAATCAGGAGTGGGGAAATGCAGCGTACTATGACCTGTGTATAGATGAAACAAAGGCTGGGGTTGATGGTGTGATTAAGATTATTAAGGATTATATTGAAGCTGCTAATAATTCATAAATATAATACTATAAATTAGCAGATATAGAAAAACGATTTATTTTTGTGTAATTTTATGTATTTACACATTTATAGTATCATATTTGAATATTAAGTATAGATTATGACCGAATTGTATGTTATAATTAACCTTTATTACAGAATTGTCTAATAATGTGGGCACAGGACTTGTTTTGCGGCTCATAGATGTAAGGGAAGGGAGATTGTATGACATTTGAGATAATCTTAGTAGCTATTGTTCTTATTTTATGTATTGCAGCAGATAAGTTTTCAGGAAAGTTCGGCATGCCAGCACTTATACTTTTTATAGGCATTGGCATGCTTTTTGGATGTGATGGAATAGCAGGGATTGAGTTTGACAATTTTAAGGCGACCGAGTACATATGTAATATAGCGCTTGGCTTTATTATGTTTTATGGCGGTTTTAATACAAAGTGGAAGACTGCGAAGCCTGTGGCGGCAAAGGCAATCTTACTGTCTACCTGTGGTGTGCTTTTAACAGCAGCATTTACGGCAGTATTCTGTTTTTATGTGTTAAAGTTTCCATTTGCAGAAAGCTTTCTTGTGGGTGCAGTTATATCGGCAACAGATGCGGCAAGCGTCTTTGCGATATTAAGACGTAAAAAGCTTAACCTTAAGGACGGTGTTGCATCGCTTCTTGAGATTGAGAGTGGTAGTAATGACCCTGTGGCATATATGCTTACAGTTATAGGAATATCAATACTTAATGGTGATAATCTGTCCTCTGTACCATATGCCATATTTGCACAGCTTGTATATGGAACGCTTATAGGCGTGGTGCTTGCGGTTGTTGCGATATATGTACTCACCAAGACAGATGTTATAGCCAATGGTCTTGATACCATATTTATACTGGCAGTTGTGCTGCTTGGTCTTGGATTATCGCAGTATGTGGGCGGTAATGGTTTCTTATGTATATATCTTTTGGGCATACTTCTTGGAAACAGCCGAATAAGAAACAAAGGAAACATTGTGCCTTTCTTTGACGGCGTTACAACACTTGCGCAGATAGTCATATTCTTTATGCTTGGATTATTATCATATCCGCATATGTTTCCATCAATTATACCTACATCCATAGCGATTGCGGTATTTCTTACATTTGTGGCAAGACCTGTGGCAGTATTTGCAATTCTTCTTCCGTTTAAATGTTCAATAAGGCAGTGTCTGCTTGTGTCGTGGGCAGGACTCAGGGGTGCTTCTTCCATAGTTTTCTCGATATTTGTTATGGCTGGCGGCGCTGATATGTCTAAGGACCTTTTTAATATAGTCTTTATGATATCGCTTATGTCAGTTGCCATACAGGGAACGCTGCTTCCGGCAGTATCATCAAAGCTTGGCATGATAGATGAAAAGAGCGATGTAAGAAAGACCTTCAACGATTATCAGGAGGAGTCAGCGATAACGCTTATGAGAATGTTTATACCAGAAGGACATAACTGGGAAAATAAGCTTATAAGTGAAGTACATATGCCAACCGGGGCTATAGCGCTTATGATAAAAAGAGGCAGGGAGTCTATAATAACAAGGGGCAATACAAGAATACTTGGCGGAGATAATCTCATACTCAGTGTTCCAGCCTATGAAAGCTCAGATAATGACTCACTTGAGGAAGTGATTATAACATCGGATAATCCATGGTGCAACAAGACGATAAGAGAGCTTAATCTTTCACAGGATTTAATAATTGCCCTTGTAAAACGTGGAGAAGAGAATATAATACCAGTTGGTGATACATTTATTATGGATGGGGATGTCGTGGTTATATATCGCGGTTAGGTTCAGCAGACTTGTGGCTCTACGAAATAAGAGAGAATAAGCTTAACAGACCCAGACCTTAAGGCTGATACAAGGGATATTTAAAAAATTAGGTACATATGATTATGATATATCAGCCATATTATTTTGGTACTTCACATATGATGGCAGATTGATTATAATCAGTTGAATATAAAAACACATAGGAAAAAGGTGAATTGTTGTGAGAACTAAAAAACAGATACAGATGTCAGAAACATTTATAAACAGCGCTGTACTTGCGGTATCAGGCGGTTTTCAGGATGCGTATACCTACTTTACAAGGGATAAGGTATTCTCAAATGCACAGACTGGTAACGTTGTTCTTATGAGCCAGAACTTTATGACAGGTAACATAGTTGGTGGAATAAAGTATCTTTTCCCATTTCTGGCGTTTGGACTTGGCGTGTTTGTGACTGAGCAGATTAATGCAAAGTATAAGATGTCAAAAAAGATACACTGGAGGCAGCTTGTACTTCTTATAGAGATAGCTATTCTTACTATTGTAGGTTTTATGCCAGAGTCATTTAATATGGCGGCTACCGTTATGGTATCATTTTCGTGTTCTATGCAGGTGCAGGCGTTCAGGAAGGTCAACGGTTTTGCATATGCAAGTACAATGTGCATAGGTAATCTGAGAAGTGGTACAGATGCGCTTTCAGTATATGTAAGAGAAAGAAAGAGAGAACAGCTTGTAAAAGCCTTCCACTACTTTGGAATAATATTCTTCTTTGCACTCGGCGCAGGAATTGGCGGCAATCTTTCAGTAAGCTGGGGTGTGCATACGATATGGGTATCGTCAGTTATACTTTTTATAAGCATGGGGCTTATGTGGTATGAGAAGTATAGGAAATAGTGGAGATGTATTGCTGAGATTGAATAACATTTTGCAACAACAATCTAAAAAAGTTGTGTTTGACAATGTAATTTAATGCAATAGTGTTAAATATAATAACATAAATTAATAAGACCTTACTGATATTCTTTTCAAAACTGGAGAAAAATTTCGGTAAGGTTTTTTCTTGTTCTTGAGTGGTTTGTCGAAAGTTAAAAGTGAATTAAAGCAGACTGCGTTTCTTCATTTTTTCTAATAGTTTACTCTGTAATTTATAATTAAGTTTATCAAAAAAGGTATTTCTAACACAATCAGTCATTGGTTCAATATCATAGTAGTTGTATCTCCATTAGTCATATTCATTCTAGTAGAGTCGATCTTAATATAGCTTATTGTGATTTGGCAGTTATGTAGGGTAGAGAAAGTTTTTATATCTAATGAAAGGAAAAAAGATAAGATTTGGAACAGGAAAGAGTGAGATGCTTCTTTTGCTTTCGTTATATGGTACAGAAAAATATTCATGTGGTTTGAAAAAATAGACTATATATGATAACATAAAAATAAGTTGGAGAACTTTACATAAGAAAGCAAAGAATTTAAATGAGGTGTAGTATGGCAATTTCTTATAATGATTTGTGGAAGATATTAATTGATAAGGAAATGAATAAAAGTGCTTTGTGCAGTAAAGCAAAAATTAGTAAAGGTACAATGGCTAAAATGACAAATAATGAGCCGGTAACTTTAACTGTTATTGAAAGAATATGTGATGTCCTCCAATGTGATATTGGAGATGTTGTTAAAATTGTAAATACAGAGAAATCGGAGAATATTAGTGATGGACAATAAAAGTATAAAAAAACTAGAATCAGATTTATGGGAATCAGCTGATTTATTGAGAGCTGGCTCAAAGCTTACCTCTAATCAGTATTGTATGCCAGTGTTAGGATTACTTTTTCTACGATACGCATTTAGTAGATTTAAAATGGTAGAAGCAGAGATATTAAAAGATAGACCAATGCGTAATGGAAGGCAGATGCCAGTCGAGGCAAAGGATTTTTCAGCGAAGAGTGCACTGTATTTACCACTGGAAGCACAGTATGATTGGTTGGTAAATCTTCCAGAAAATATTGCCTCTGCTAATCTGAAAAATATCTCTGGACAGTCTATGAATAGTTTGGGTGAAGTAGTAAACAATGCTATGGAACTTGTGGAGAAACAAAGCGAACAACTTACAGGTGTATTACCAAAAAGCTATACAGAATTTTCAGATGAGTTATTAGGAGAGTTACTAAGAATATTTAATAATAATGCACTAGATGAAGTTGGTGGTGATGTAATAGGACGAATTTATGAGTATTTTCTTAATAAATTTGCAAAAAACATTGCATCTGATGATGGCGTGTTTTTTACTCCAAAGTCATTGGTTAAAATGATTGTAAATATACTTGAGCCTAAATCAGGTGTTCTATTAGATCCTGCGTGTGGTTCTGGTGGCATGTTCGTGCAGACTGGTGATTTTGTGAATGATGCAGGATTACAGGCAAATAGCAGCATGACTTTTTATGGTCAGGAAAAGGTAGAATATAATGCCAAACTTTGTCTTATGAATATGGCAGTACATGGACTTACAGGAGTTATTAAGTCAGGTGACGAAGCAAACAGCTTTTATCATGATGCACATAATCTTGAAGGATGCTGTGATTACGTTATGGCAAATCCGCCATTCAATGTGGATAAGGTAAAGGCAGAATCAACCGCAAATGCTGGGAGACTGCCTTTTGGCTGTCCTAAAGAAAATAAACATAAGGAAATAGGAAATGCTAATTACCTTTGGATTTCATATTTTTATGCATATCTTAATGAAAATGGCAGAGCTGGATTTGTAATGGCTTCATCAGCAACAGACAGTCAGGGAAGTGATAAAGATATAAGAGAAAAGCTTGTTAGAACAGGTCATGTTGATGTAATGATAAGTGTAGGAAACAATTTCTTCTATACAAAGAGTTTACCATGTTCTTTATGGTTCTTTGATAAGGGAAAAAAAGAAGAACTTAGGAATAAAGTTCTTTTTATAGATGCAAAAAATTATTATACAAAGGTAGATCGTACACTTAATGAATGGAGTGAATGGCAACTTAAGAATTTAAATGCAATCGTATGGTTATATCGTGGAGAAAAAGATAAGTATGAAGCACTTCTTAGAGAATATAAAGAAGCTCTTGGAAGAGATAATACTTTTGCAGACCAGGTTCATGAGTTATCAGAAAAAACAAAAATACTTCGTAATGAAGCAAAGAATGCTGTGGAGTTGGCAGATAAAAAAGATAAGAAAAAGACACAAGCAAAGTATGATAAACAGTTATCTGAGATTTCAGAAAATCTTGCTATAGCAAAGGAAGCTAATTGGCTTTATGAAAAATTTGGTGAAGGTGAATATCGTGACATACTTGGATTATGTAAGGTTGCGTACACAAATGATGAATTTAAAACAGGTGATGAAGATTCAATAAGCATAGAAGAAAAGGGGTGGTCACTTACTCCAGGAGCATATGTTGGTGTGGCACCTGTTGAAGATGATGGCGTTAATTTTGAAGAAAGAATGTCAGAAATTCATAAAGAATTGTTAGCATTGCAGGAAGAGTCAAATGATTTGATGAATACTATCTCAAAGAATATGAAGGAGATGGGATTATGATATGTAATAAATATACGTTAGATGAAATTTGTAAATCTATATCAGATGGAGATCATCAACCACCTCCAAAGTCGGACTCAGGAATTCCTTTTGTTACAATTGCAAACATTACGAAGACAAATGATTTTGATTTTTCTGATACAATGTATGTTCCAAGAGAATATTATGATAGTTTAGACGAAAAAAAACGTCCACAAGTAGGGGATATTCTTTATTCAGTTGTTGGTTCTTTCGGAATTCCAGTATACATAAAAAAAGAGCGAGCATTTGTCTTTCAAAGGCATATAGCTATTTTGAGACCTAACACAGAGAAAGTTATTCCTGAATTTTTATATTACATAATGATGAGTAAAGATTTTTATATGAAAGCAGATGTAGCAGCAGTAGGAGCAGCACAAAGAACGATAAGCTTAGCATCTTTACGTAATATGGAGGTGGAACTACCAGAGATTGACGTTCAGAAAAAAATAGTTGCAATATTAAAACCATATGATGACCTGATAGAAAACAATCAAAAACAAATTAAACTTCTTGAGGAGGTTGCACAACGATTATATAAAGAATGGTTTGTGGATTTGCATTTTCCGGGATATGTAGATACAAATATTATTAATGGTATACCGAAAGGATGGAATAAAAAAACAATAGGAGATGCATTTACTACGGTTTTAGGAGGGACACCATCGAGGACAAATGAAAATTATTGGAATGGAAATATTCCTTGGATTAATTCAGGAGAAGTTAATTCCTTGAGAATTGTTAAAGAAAGCGAATTTATAACTGAACTAGGATTAAAGAAATCTTCTACAAAGCTAATGCCAAGACATACAACAGTATTAGCTATTACAGGGGCTACATTAGGTCAAGTTAGTTATACGGAAATTGAAACATGTGCAAATCAATCTGTAATTGGAATTATAGATGAAAATCAGTTCTATTCAATATATGTGTATTTGTATATTTCTAATAGAATAATGGATATCATAGGAAAAGCAACAGGTGGAGCTCAGCAGCATATAAATAAAGATATTGTAAACGCATATAATATCATTCTTCCTGATGATAATACAATTATTAATTTCAATAAGATAATTGAACCATTATTTTGTAAAATGATAAAATTATATAGGCAAAATGAAAAATTAGAAGAAGCACGAGACCGTTTATTACCAAGACTTATGAATAGTGAATTGGAGGTGTAGATTTGAGAAAAAATATATTAGAGATACTTAATTCTGCTGATATTGACTTGGAATTAGAATATTCAAGAATATATGATTTATTTTTTGATTTTGAATTTAATAGTGGATTTTATGAAGCAACTTTAGTAGAGCATGTTTCAGAATGCTTTGGTCAATTAGATAAGGATTTGACTAAAAGATGTTTATCGCTTGAAGATTTTAATAAATCGTATGGTTTTAATTTTGAAAAGAAACCACAAGATTTTTCCATTGACTATCTTATTTCATTTGCGGAGTATGTTACGAATTTTGTGTATGCATTAATCAGATGTGAAAATTTTGGATTTTACCTTGAAGGATTATATTATGTTATAGAGCATATTAAGGGGTGTTTGGCGGATATAGGGTATGAATTTGTCGAAAGAAAAGGCTTTGTTATATGTGTTGAAAAGAATCAGTATGCAACTGCTGTAGCAGAAACGGTTGATGAAGATTTAGCATATTCAGTTTTGGAGTATAATCACTATAGACTTGAAGGCGATTTAGTTGCAAAGAAGAATATATTAAAAAATATGGCAGATAACATTGAAGTGGAGCGAAAATGTTTGAATAGTATCAATAAAAATTTTACTACGGATTTATTTCAATTGTTTAATAAATTTATTAGACATAATAGTTCAGAGAATCAATATATTTCACAAATGTCGAATTCGGAACTAGAGAGTGTATATGATGAGATATATCAGATGTGGCTTTTGGCTAAAATGCAGTTAGAGTATGCGAAAATGAAAAGTTATATTGATGATTTGATAAATAAAATTAACTAAGAAGACTGTAGAAGGGAGAAGCGAGTATGAGCTATGACTATTCTGAAAATATACTAGTACAGGAAAGCACAGGACATCTTCTTGAGGACGAACTTGGGTGGAGAGTAGAGTTTGCCTATAACAAAGAAATTCTTGGTGAAGATGGCACATTTGGAAGAAAATCATATAAAGAAATTCTTCTTATCAGATATTTTAAAGATGCATTATTTAGTCTGAATGAATGGATGACATCTGAATTGGCAGAAGATGCGATAAAAACATTTGAACAGCATATGTCATTAGCCTCCCTTATGCAGATTAATGAAGAAAAGTATGGGTATATCAGAGATGGAATACCTGTGAAGGTTAAGAAGCCAAATGGTCAGACGGAAGAAAAGAGAGCAATAATTATTGATTTCCAGAATCCGAATGATATGAAGAAAAATCATTTTCTTGCCGTGAAGGAAATGAAAATTCATGGCGATTTATATCGTAGACGTACTGATATTGTTGGTTTTGTAAATGGTATTCCGCTTCTCTTTATTGAGCTAAAAAAGAACTCGGTGGATGTTGAGAATGCATACACTGACAATTATACAGATTATATTGATACAATACCGCATTTATTTTATTACAATGCGTTCCTTATGCTTTCTAACGGAATTGAGTCAAAAGTAGGAACGCTTGGAAGCAAGTTTGAATTTTTTCATGAGTGGAAAAGACTTTCAGAGCAAGATGAGGGAAGCGTTGCGTTAGAAACTATGCTACGAGGAATATGCAAGAAGGAGAATTTTCTGGATTTATTGGAAAATTTTATTTTGTTTGATCATTCAGGAGGAAAAACAGTAAAGATTTTAGCACGAAACCATCAGTATTTAGGAGTAAATGAAGCTGTTAAGGCATATGAAGCTCGTAAATTGAATAATGGTAAACTTGGTGTGTTTTGGCATACACAAGGCTCAGGAAAAAGCTATTCAATGGTATTTTTATCACAAAAAATACGTCGTAAATTTAGCGGTTCACCAACTATAGTGATTATGACAGATAGAGATGAACTTAATTCACAAATAAGTGATACTTTTGAAAATTGTGGATTACTTGGAAAATCAAAAGCTGCAAAGTTTATTGCAACAAGTGGAGACGACCTTATAGACAAGTTAAAGGGGAATCCAAGCTTTATTTTTACATTGATTCAAAAATTTAATAAGAAAGTTACTGAACCGATAATGCCAGATCATGACATTATTATTATGTCTGATGAAGCACATCGTAGCCAGTATGGAGTTTTTGCGGATAACATGGTAAGTTTACTTCCGACAGCTTCACGTATTGGTTTTACAGGAACACCATTATTGTCTAATGACAATATTACTGAGCGTACATTTGGCGGGTATATTTCAATATATGATTTTAAGCGAGCTGTTGAAGATAAGGCTACAGTTCCTTTGTACTATGAAAATCGTGGAGAGAAGATATTGGATATAGATAATCCAGATATTACAGATAAGATTTTGGATGCAATAGAAGCTGCTGATTTAGATCCGGCCCAAGAAGAAAAACTTGAACAGGAATTTAAAAAAGAAATTCATATTTTAACTGCACCACAAAGATTAAAATCAATAGCTAAGGATTTTGTCTCGCATTACTCTGATTTATGGACAAGCGGGAAGGCTATGTTTGTATGCTTAAATAAAGTTACATGTGTGCGAATGTATGATTTGGTTCAGGAGTTCTGGAAACAGGAAATTGAGAGATTAGAAACTAGTAGGGGAAATGCATCTCAGCAGGAAGTTCAAGTACTTGACCGCAAGATTAAATGGATGAAAGAAACAGAGATGGCAGTTGTGGTATCACAGGAGCAGAATGAAATCCAGAAGTTTAACAAGTGGAATCTTGATATTAAAACTCATCGAGAAAAAATGGAAAAAAGGGAACTGGATAGAGAATATAAGGACAAAGATAATCCACTTCGTATTGTATTTGTTTGTGCAATGTGGCTTACTGGATTTGATGTAAAATGTTTATCGTGCTTGTATCTTGATAAACCATTGAAGGCACATAACCTTATGCAGACAATAGCGAGAGCAAATCGTGTGGCGGAAGGAAAGAGTAACGGTCTTATTATTGACTATATTGGTATAGTTAAAGCACTTCGTAAGGCACTTGCAGATTATACAGCAAATGTTGGGAAAAAAGGGACAGATCCAACTATTGACAAAGGTGAACTTGTTGAACATGTTTTGAAAACAATTGCGGCGGCAATAGAATTTTTAGATAGTAAAGATTTTGATATTGAAGATTTGATTTATGCAAGAGATTTTGCAAAACTATCTTTGCTGAAGACAGCTGCTGATTCGGTATCTGACAGTAGAGAATCACGTAAGCAGTATATGTCATATGCAAATGAGTTGAATCAAACTATGAAATATCTAGACAGGAATGATATCTCTCAATCAGACAGAGAACGAAAAGATGCAATTATTGCTATTGCAGATGAACTCATGAAAAAGAAAAAACATGTGGATACTGTAGATCTAATGGTTCAAATTAACGGGATTTTAGATGAATACATATTGATTGAACAGGCACCGGTAAATAAAGACTTTTCAAAGCGTTTTGATATCAGTAAGATTGATTTTGATTTGTTGCGCAGAGAGTTTGCCAAGGCAAAGAAAAAGAATTTATTGATTATGGATTTGGAAGGACTTATTCAGAAAAGGTTAGATAGTATGCTTAGGGAAAATCCGAAGAGAGTTGATTACTATGAAAGATATCAAACAATAATTGAGGAATATAATAGCGAGCAGGATAGGGCAAACATTGAAAAGACATTCATGGAACTAATGGATTTGGCAAACTCAATGAATCAAGAGGAACAGCGGTATGTAAGAGAAGGTTTTACAAGTGATGAAGAATTATCTCTGTATGATATGCTTTTTAATGAGAATCTCTCTAAAGAAGATATTAAGAAGATAAAAAAGGTTGCTGTAGACTTGCTTGAAAAAATTAAGGCAAAGATATCTGAAATAAATCATTGGACAGCTAAACAAGAGACAATGGACGAAGTAGATACATTAATAGGTAAGATTCTTTGGGAAGAGCTGCCAGAGTGTTATCCAGATGACACCATATATGTATATAGAAAGAAAATATATGAGTATGTGTTTATGAGGTATAAAGAGGTGGCGTAAGGAAGTTAAAGAATTTGTCTGTGTTAGGGTTTGAATCAAAAAAAGAAGGTGAAAATGTGTTTGTTGGTACAATTAAGTTAAGTGATAATATGATGTTGTTTAGACTTGATGATTATAAATTAACAATTTCAAATACAGAAGGACAATACATTGATTGGGATGATATAAAAGCTATTATTAATGATAGATGGATTAAACTGGAAGATTTTTCAAAGAATAGTATATATGCATATATTGAGGCGGCGGAATATTTAAATGGATATGAATATAAGTGTGATTTGCAATTTTATGTGGTTGACTGGTATAGAAAAGATAAAAAGAATACATTAGAATATGATCACATATGGATCAAATCAGATTGTTTAGATTATTATTTTAGAGATGATATTAAATATAAAAGTGATATATTAAATCTTATAAATTGTTGTAATTGTAAAGAAATTAATGATGAGGGGGTTGAGAGGAATACTGTTGAAATAGATGCATTTAATCAAAAACTCTTAATTGAATTTAAAACAATGATTCAGGGAAGTGATAAGCCGTTTCCATACGATGTAAGAAATGTTATGATATTTGGGGTAAGTAAGACATCTGATCAGGAATTGTTATATAATGTTATTCAGATGGCAAAAACATTTTTAAAATTTATATCAGTGAATTCTAAGGTAGATATAATTAATCCGGTTATGATTGGATCTGGTGATGATATAAACAATTATACGGCAATGTTGTATATAAAACCAGATAATGTGGAACATATTAATCCTAATAGATGTTTAAAATATGATGATACAAAAAGTGGTTTAGCAAAATTGTTAACTATGATATGTCAAAATGAAATTTGTTTTAGATCATTATTTCCTTGTAATATGAATAAAATTACATATGCGGATATTATGAACATATGTGCAGCATTTGAATTACAGTTTGATGTAAGTGTAATTCATAATTATAAATATAAAGAGCAGGAAAAAGTAAAAAAGAAAATTATAAAAATAATAGAAGATAGTAGAGAAACGCAGTTTTCAGATGCAGAAAAGATATATTGTAATGAAATAATTGCTGGAATAAAAAATGTTAAAGAAACATTAAAAAAGCGTATAGATATAGTGCTCCAAGAGTTTATACGAATATATGGAGAACTAAATATAAAGTGTGATTTTGAAGAGGATTATGTTAATATGCCAGAACGCATAAAAAATAGTCGAAATGCGTTAGATCATGGAAATGTTGAATATAAGTTTGAAAGAATTATGTATTGGGATGCAGAATTGTTAAGAGCCATGGTATATATGCTTATTTTAAAGACAGCTGGCATATCAGATGAGAAAATATTCAATTCAATAAAAAAACTATCGAAATACCATGTATAAAATGTTTTAATGATTATATGTGGTTAAAAAGGAGAGAAAAATTCTAAATATTTATTTATACAAATATGCTGGTATTTATTTTAGAAAAATTGGAATGGATGAGAAAGTGACAATGAAAAGGGGTAACATTGAATGATAGATATATATACAGAGCGGAAGGACTCAAAAGATTGGATACTTCAGAATGACCTATACTTCAACCTGAATACAGGCAATGAAGAAATGTCACAGAATGAAATTGATTTAATCCAGAAAATAGATGAAGCAAAGTTGACACCTGATAAGCATATAGAAACAAAATATGGATTGGGAACAATCCGTAATCTGTCGTCAGGCTGTAAGACATTACTAAATATTGTGAAGCACCCTGATAAGGTGGTAAATGCTGAGGAATGTGGTCCAAATGTACTAAAAATTATTTTTGCTATGGATAACATAAAGATTTATATGTCCAGACCAACGCTTTTTGATATTCCGGATGATGCAAAAATCAGATTTAATAATTCGGATATAGTTACTGGTGGAAGAGGCTATAATGCTTGGTGGAGTAAGGAGTATGAAAGGAGAGAAGCTAATGATTTATAAAAATATTACATTTAAAGCAGATCCATTTTCATATGATTTAGAATTTGATGATAGAATTACGCTTGTTGGCGGAGATAGTGGAACTGGTAAAACAGTGCTTTATGAAATGCTGGAGGATATAAGGCTAACCGAAGAATACAATGCTATCAAATTATTCAACTACAAATCAGATAATTTTTTAGAAGCAGTAAAACGATGCAAAAATAGTTTCATTGTGATAGATAATGCAGATTATTTGATTAATGATGATGTCAGGAAATTTATTAATTTTGAGTTATCAAATCAGTATATGCTTTTTCTGCGGAATTGTGATGGACTAAATGTATCTGATAAAAGTTTTAAGGTGCTGAAATTTGATAATAACAGGATAACACTGGAAGAGGAGTTGTGATATGAGATATTTATGGACAGAAGATACAGGAGCAGGGCTTCACTTTTGGAAATTGGTTAATCGGCTTTTTTTTAATGATGAACTTGCAGTTGAGAGTAAAGGGAGCAATCAGGGATTATTGGATGCAATATTAGACTTGGATATTAAAGATGAGGATAAATATTATATTGCATTTGATTATGTGGTCGATAATCAGGATATTCGTAACAAGTATCGTATATTGAAATCAATAACAGATAAGTCGGAAGGAAAGATTGTAATTCTGGATATGATTTGCTTTGAATATCTTATTCTTGCATTTGACAGGTTGGTAGAATGGACAGGCACAGGAAAGACAGATAAAATCAAAATTCGTGAAGAAGTCTTAGCAGCAGTTGAAAATCACAGAATTAATTTATCAAAGATTAATGATGAGAAAACATTGCAGTACATAGCCGGTTTTAAGAGATATTCTACAGAACGTGTGATGAAGTCATTAGTAGGAGAATTTACGCAAAACGAAAAGTGGTCTGTTAAAGGTTCACTTATGGGTGAGTGTTGGTATAAGGATTGTTGTGTGTCGGAGCATCCAGATAGTATTAGGTGTGGAGAGCCTGAGGTTAAAAGTGGTGATGATAAGATGAGGATGTTGATATGCTCTGAGAAAATACCAGACGTTATAGAGAAAGTTTTACAGTAGAAGATTGAAAATGTATTTTTAAAATATCGTTTTAATATATACAGGATAAATACGGAGGGTATAGAAAGGTGGAGTACAGCAAAGAACAGACAGAAGCTATTAACAGCATAGACGGGCAGGTGTGTATAATATCAGTTGCAGGTTCTGGAAAGACGGCTGTTATTGTGGCAAGGGCAGACAATATAGTAAGACACGGGGTTAAGCCATACCGCATACTTGTGCTCACATTTTCAAAGGCGGCAGCAGCACATATGCAGGAGCGTTACATACAGATGTATGGTGACAATGGCATACGTTTCTCGACTATCCATTCGCTGTGTTATTCGGTGCTTGTGAGGGCGTATGGACTTAAGCCGGAGTCAGTGCTTTCGGATAAGGACAGATTTAAGTTTCTCACAGAGTTTCATAACCAGCTTATATATAAGAGGGTTGTTGGAGTTCCAGAGGATTTAGATGAATTCTGCCGGAAATGTGATGAATATATATCGGAAGAGGCGCGTAATGAGTATTATGAAAATACGAAGAAGTATATAGATACGCATAAGAATGCTGCGTGTAATACAAGCCAGTATTTTAAGATGATATGTAGAAATGAATATGAAGTAAATGGATATAGTTGTAATAATAATAATTCTTGTATGAATTATAGCAATGCTGACAATGGTTATGATAGTAAAGGTGTGTATGATAACAAAAAGAATTCGGACAGCCCAATGTCAGTACAAAGTGCAGCATATGAGAACGGCGGCACATCCAATACATCCGCAACTTATAAATCAGATACCACATCAAGAAATAAGGCATATCTCAAGCTTGTATACGAACAGTATAAAAAGTACAAGCTGTCTAATAAAAAGCTGGACTTTGATGATATGATTATATACTGCCATAAGTGTCTTAGCAGGAACCAAAGGGAGCTTGAGTACTGGCAGGGTGTGTTTGACTATGTGTGCGTTGATGAGTTTCAGGACACAGGGCTTCTTCAGGCAGATATTATATATATGGTGGCTGATACAAAGAAAAATGTGTGTGTAGTTGGTGATGATGACCAGTCGATATATGGTTTCAGAGGTGCAAGCGGCACTGTATTTATGGACTTTATGAAGCGTTTTCCAGATGCTAAAAAGATAATACTTGGAACGAATTACAGAAGTCTTCCTTATATAATAAAGGGGGCTGACAAGGTTGTAAGCAATAACCAGGTAAGAATTAAAAAGGATATGAAAGCCTACAGGAGTGGTGATGGCAGAATTCACATAAGAGAAGCTGCAACACAGGGTAGACAGGCTGATATGGTTATATCGCTTATCAATGATTATATAAAAAATGGTGGTGAGCTTAATGATATTGCTGTGTTATACAGGGTCAAAAAAGAGGCATCGGTGCTTGTAAGCTCACTTGAAACCATTGGTATGCCATTTTTTACAAGAGATATGGTGGATGATATCCATCTTGGTATGTGTTATAAAGATATGCTTGCGTACTACAGGTTATCAAGAGGAATACCGGAGAGCGGCGACTTGCAGCGCATAATCAACCGTCCTAAGAGATATTTAAAGTCTAATCTTATAAGAGGCTGTGAGTTTGACCGTAATAAGATATATGAAGCGTGTACGAAAAATGCTTCAAGGCAGGAATGTTTAAGAATAAATGATACAGTAAATGATATGTTTCTTGACTTCAGGACACTTTCCAAGATAGATAATCCGACACAGTTTATAAACTACATTTACAGTAATATGAACTATGAGGAAAGCCTGTACGAGTATGCGGAGTATGTAGGACTTGACAGCGAGGATATGTTAAACCAGTCGGAAATGATGAAAAAAGAGTCGTTGAAGCTTGACAATATGAAAGAGTGGTACAGTTATATAGTGGATAAGGAGTACAGGCAGAGAGTTGATAAGAATAAGGGCCTGTATCTTAGTACATTTCACGGGGCGAAGGGTCTTGAGTGGAAAAAGGTTATAATAATATCTGCCAATGAGCGTATCACGCCATATGCATATATGGGGAAGGTTGATGACTACGAGGAGGAACGTAGGCTCTTTTATGTGGCTATGACAAGGGCAAAGGATGAGCTGGACATATTATATATAGAAGGAAGTGGCAATGCACGCCAGCGGTCCAGGTTTATAGAAGAGCTCATAGTGTGAAAAATAAATTTTTCACACGCGAGATTTATGTCTGCGCGCGCTTGACACAAACTTGTAATGCGCAAAAAACGTGCGCAGAAATGATGATTAGCATAAGTAAATAAAATATAAAAAATTACTAAAAATGTTGCAATATTAGTTGATATAAGCCATAATTAATCTTAATTGTTGTACAAAATTCAGATGTATGGCATAAAATATAACCAATAAAAAGGGAGTTATATCTTATGGAGAAAAGAGAGAAGAAAAAAGATATTATAATATTTGGCATAGTTATGGCTATAAGTCTTTCCGTTGCGCTTAATATAGGCAATATATTTGGTGGTGTTGGAACATTTATTAAAATCGTCAATCCAATACTTTTAGGATGTATGATTGCCATTATACTTAATGTGCCGATGGAGGCGTTATCAAGGGTATTTGAGAAAATGTCGGGAAAGGTGAAGTTCTTAAAGAAGGAAAAGACACGAAATGGTATAAGTCTTGTTATATCTATAGTCGGTGTTGTGCTTATATTTGGGGTTATTATATGGATGATTATTCCGGGGCTTATAGAGTCAGTGTCAGTATTTATTAAGAATTTCGACACAAACCTGGACTCAGTAACACAGCTTCTTAATAAGTACGGTGACCATCTTTCGCTTGTGAGAGATTATGTGGATAAGATAGACTGGAACAACATATTAAAAAATGTCGGTAATATGCTTATAGCTGCTCTTAATGGCGTGTTTACAGGACTTCCACAGATAGGCTCATCACTTTTTAACCTGAGTATATCAATTATTATTGCAATATATGTGCTTATGGATAAGAAGAAGCTCTTAAGCCAGATAGACAGACTGATAGAAGCAGTATTTACTAAAAAGATATCATCAAAAGTTGAAAGATGTGTTAATCTTTTCGCAGAAACTTATGCAAGCTTCCTTACAGGACAGTGCGTTGAGTCGTGCATACTTGCAGTGCTTATGTTTGTAACACTCAGTGTATGCCGTATGCCATATGCAGGGCTTATATCCATAATGGCAGCGGTATTCCAGTTTGTTCCATACATAGGTGCATTTATGGCGTGTGTAATAGGAGCGATACTTGTGTTGTTTACCAATCCTGTACTTACAATATGGTTTGTAATTGTATTTCAGGTTGTACAGTTTGTTGAAGGACAGTTTATATATCCAAGAGTAGTTGGAAGCTCAGTAGGTCTTCCTGCGCTCTTAACACTTATGGCAGTGTTCCTTGGAGGTAAGTTCTTCGGACTTATAGGTATGATATTCTTTATTCCGCTTACTTCTGTTATATATCAGCTTGTTGGTGAGATGGTTAATAACAGGCTTAAGAAAAATACACAGGATAATGCAGTCAGTATTATAAATGATAAGGAAAATGTAAATAATGAGGCAGAGGCAGTTAAGGTTAATAAGTAACAGAAATGGGGTATAGTGTGAAAAATATATTGATTATAGCGACAGGTGGAACGATAGCCTCCACAGACTCAGGTGATGGTCTTGTACCAGCCATAGATGTCAAAAAGCTTATTTCTTATATTCCTGATATATCTGGTAGGTGTAATATTGATGGTATATCTATTATGAATATAGACAGTTCAAATATGACACCTTCACTTATGAAAAAGGTTGCTGATGCGGTAGTTGATAATTATGGTGATTTTGATGGTTTTGTCGTGACACATGGAACGGATACGTTAGGATACAGTGCGGCTGCTGTGACATATATGTTAAAAGGTCTTGGCAAGCCGGTTGTATTTACTGGTTCGCAGCTTCCGATAGAACACAGTGATACAGATGCGAAAAGAAATCTCTTTGATGCCGTGTGTTTTGCCTGTGAAAATGTCAGTGGCGTATATGTTGTGTTTAATGGAATAGTTATATATGGAACACACGCAAGGAAGATAAAAACAACAAGCTTTGATGCATTTGAGAGTGCTAATATTGAAGCGGCCGCAAAGGTTGTTAATGGGGTTGTTGTATATAGTGGTGAATTCAGCAAGGAAAAACATAGATATATAGAGTATAATAAGTATTCTGAAAATGATAAAAGTGATAATGATAGTAATGACACCGGATTATATGCTGACACTGATATGTGTGAGGATATTATGGTTCTTAAGCTGTTTCCGGGAATTAAAACAGATATATTTGATTATATTAAAGAGCATTACCGGGGTGTCATAATAGAAAGCTTTGGAATAGGCGGAATTCCATGTACAGCAGGTGATGAGGAGAATGACAGTAACAGCAGTGTAGCTGAAAAGATAGGTGAGCTTACAGAGGCAGGCATTGCCGTGGTTATTACGACACAGTGTATGTATGAGGGCGTATCGCTGGATGTGTATGAAGTCGGACATATTCTTGCAAGACAGAATGTTATTGTGGCGAAGGATATGACAACGGAGGCTGTTACGATGAAGCTTATGTGGGCACTTGCTCATTATACTAAGATGACGGATGTTAAGGAATTTATGGAAGCGCTGTAGGTGTTATCTCTGCTCACGCAAGTAAAAGTACAACGATTACAAAGAATTTATGGAAACACAGTAGACGTTATCTGGTACGGGTTTAAAAATCAGGCATATTGGAAATGTTTTTACTTTTATTATTATGTTATGTGCAGTTGCGACTTTCGTTTATACTGTCAATACTGAAGTGGTAAACTAATTTTGGACACAGAGGGGTCAATTTCTAGACATAAATGAG